>Ga0310691_10002523_pt1 | contig 24062 bp, 21 predicted proteins | sample 176DNAGHGlowgp2_FD_203887 | JGI IMG/M metagenome (GOLD analysis project Ga0310691, IMG submission 203887) | Sheep rumen microbial communities from Palmerston North, Manawatu-Wanganui, New Zealand - 1766 DNA GHGlow gp2 (v2) (version 2) | ecosystem: Host-associated > Mammals > Digestive system >...
AGACAATGGTTTCCAAGATGGACGACGGCAACTCCCTCGTACAGGTTGTTTCCTGGTACGACAACGAGAACTCCTACACATCTCAGATGGTTCGTACAATCAAGTACTTCGCAGAGCTCGGCTAATAACCGCTCTCGAAAAAAGAGTTTTCAGAAAGGGTGTCTCATGAAAATGAGGCGCCCTTTTTTGCGTTCCATTTGAGGGGGCTTAGGTCATATAGTGAATTTCTCTATGAGCCGGATAAGGCGGCGGGAGGACAGGTCAATGAGCGGGTGATCAATGAAGTGGTCCATGTAACTGCCCCTTACATTGACCATTACATGGAATAAGGGGAAAAGTCAATGAAGTGGTCCATGTAACTGCCCCTTACATTGACCATTACATGGAATTCTGAAAAGTGAAGGGGTGATTTCCATTGAATGGAGAAGCAAGCCTCTTTTGGGAATGCCTCATTGCCTGCATTTCCTTTTTGTTGCCTTTTTCACGAATAAAAAAGCAACGGCGAGGCAATTTGCCCCGCCGGTTGCCTGCATTTCCTTTTTGTTGCCTCTTGTGTACTCAGAAAGTCAAAACTAAGGCAATTCTTTTCCAAAAGCACTGAAGCCGGCGCCCGCATGCGTCGCAGACGACGCCTCCGCGTTCCGGATCGAAGTGGAGCGGGTTCCCGCAGTTTCGGCATAAGGTGGCCATACGCTGTACCGTCCTTTCCTTAATGTCTACTGTCTTTCGTCTCTATATTAATATGTGTCTTTATACGTCGTCAAAATCACTGAAATCGTCGTTTGGGTTCCCATTAAGCCACACAGGTCGGGTCGCCGTCGGTGCGTCGTAGACCGGTTCCTCCGGGGAATCCGGAGTGGCGGATGGGACGGACGCGTCAGCGCCGAAGGCAGTAGAGAACGGATCCGGCGAAGCAGCGCCGAAGACAGAAGCATCGGCTCCGGCCGACGCACCCCCAAACATCACCGCAGTATCAGGCTTCACCGCCGCAGCAGGATCTGCCGGCGCCGCCTCCGCCTGCGAAGAGGCAGCCTTTTTGCCACCGCTCCAGAACGCATCGATCTCCGCCTGTGTCGGCTTCTTCTTCTCCGCACCGGTATCCATCGTCATGTCAAGGTCCATCTGCGGTGCTTCCGTTGTCCCGGAAGCCTGCGCAGATGCGCCCCAGTTCGCATCTCTGCCCCACGGATTCTCACTCGCCGACTGACCGAGATTCTTCCTTCGCGCCGCCGCCCAGGCACTCTCGGCAGGAGGCTGAGCGCCTCTTCCGAAGAGAGCTCCCGCGAATCGGATCGGAATCGCACTTGTCGTGATGCCCTCGGACACACCCGAATCTGCAGGATCAACAGAATCCGCCTCCCCGTCGGCGCCCGGAATATAGCGGCTGACCATCACACCGGGGTGCCCGTGAAGCCGGTTCGCGGCACGGTCGAGGTAGTCACGGCTCTTCGTCAGCGTCTCGTAGTTCATATCCGTATAGCTGACGAACAACTGAATGTTATGTTTCATGTTATTTTCCTGCGACAGATACACGATCTCCGAACTGAAGTCCCGGATCTCGGCACGGCTGTCGCCCATATTATTCGACTTATTCAGGATGGCCGAGAGGATCATGAAGGCAACGCCTACGCCGATCGGCGCACCCATAAGAAGCGCTAAAATCCAATACACTACTGCCATGCGATCACCCCTGTCTCTTCTTCATGAAGTTAAAGATCGAACTGGACTGCGAGAGCGACAGTTGTTTGGTTACCTTCTTGTAGATCGTATACCCGATCAGGAAGACGGCCATCCCGATCATAATGGCACCGATGACCAGACCGACAGGATTATTATTCTTCGACGAACTCCTGTGCCGGTTATTCGTATACGAACTGATCATGTAGGGCACGAATTTGAAACGGAAGAACCAGATCAAGAGCACCGACAGCAGCGTCGAGAGCGCGCCCACTGCACCCAGGAATGCCTTCCTGTGCCACGGCACACCACATACGACCTTACCGGTCTGCCCGTTCACCATAATGGTATTGTGCCGGCCTTCGAAGTCATACGAGACGAACCACACCGGCAGCAGGGCATAGTGCACATCCCGGTCGATGACCGTATCGGAGTGCGAGGCGACGACCTTCTTATTCGACGCCGAGATCGGCTTCTTGGCCTGGGTCTGGAACGCCTCCATGGCACGCTTCTCCACGGCGGTCTGCAGATCCTGGTTGGTAATATCGGAGATGTTCGAATAGAAGCCGAGAAGATAGTCCTCATCGAATACCTTCAGCCTCGAGAAATCGTACGGCTCCAGTCTCTGCGAACTCTCGTCAGAGAGCATCCGTGAGCCGTCCACCGCCAGATTCGTGATCCCGATCTTACCGGATCGGCCCCAGAACTTGGTCACACTGTGCTTACCGGACTTGACCTCGCCCGAGATGACGTCCGACTCCACGTGAAAAGCATTCACGATCCAGTATGGGATGTAGATACCACGCACCGCCGTCGGCTCGAAATTCTTGACATCCTTCGGGATGAAAATGCCCCTTTTAAACTTCTTCTTGATCAGGTCGACGGCCTGCTCCTTACTGACCATGAACGGCAGGATGAACTCCGGCGCTTTTTCCTTCGAAATACGGGAGAAGACCACAGTGGAGCTGCCGCAGTAGATGCACTTGGTCGAGACCTCCGTGCCGTTGATGTTGATCTCACCGCCGCAGGAACTGCAGGTGTATACATAGCAGTCGAAATACTCGTTCGTCAAGCTGTCATCGATGCCGAGGATATCCTCCTTGGCGACCGCTTCCGTATTCTCGGTGAAGGCCTTCGAGGAAGACTCGACTTCTTCCGCGTCCCACGCGCCGCCGCATGTGTGACATACGACTTTCTGCGTGACCGGATCGAAGGTCAGGGGAGACGCGCAATTCTTACACAATGTTGCCATAAATATAACCGTCCTTATTTCCTTACCTCACCATTATACGACAAAAGTTCTTGATGTCATTGCAGTAGGTGCAGTCTTATTCCTATATATTTCCACCCGTTCCTCGGAAAAAGCACTTTCGCCTCTTCGGTAGAAGTGCTTTTGCCTCTTCGGTAGAAGTGCTTTTGCCTCTTCGGAAGAAGCACTCCCGCCCCTTTCCTTACGTTATCTTTCACCATTCTTACGAAACTGTAAGCGTCCCGTAAGCGCCATCGATGGGACGGCGGCGCCCGCCCAATTACAATGAAACCATAAAGAAACAAACGAGCCGCAAAGAGCGGCGGCAGTAAGGAAACGAGGTAAACGGAAATGAGAAGAGCAGTGAAATTGGCAGTTATCGGAATCGCAGCAGTACTCCTTATGAAGAGCGGAGTTATGAAGATGAAGAAGGCAAACTTCGTTGACCACGAAACCATCAAGACCATGAACATCGGCATCGAAGAGATCGCACTGGATAAGGACGCCTGCGAAGCCGCAGCAGAAGAGATCTCCGGCGGCAACCTGATCGAGGGCATGAGCGAGAAGGCTATGGCGAAAGAGATCTACGCACACATCTTCATCCACGACGTTATCGAGAGCCTCCCGTCTTTCGTACAGGACAACAAGTTCGTCCACAAGATTTACAACAGCACAGTCAACGGTATCGACCTCGAGGACTTCGGTGACACCTATGTCCGTCAGTTCATGTACGATGTGATCTGGCTGCTGGGCTGAAACTCTCGCGATCGTCTCCCGCGCGGAAACTTCGCGAACGGACTCCCGCGAGAAATCTTGCGAACGGACTCCCGCGTGAACTCTCAATCGGTCCCGCGCGGATCTACTCCTTCTGCACCGTCCTTGCGATCTCACGCCAGTTCTTCCTGTAGTCCCGCGGCGTGGATCCGAAACACTTCTTAAAGGTCTCACTCATATAGCTGACCCCCGAGAAACCCGACAGCGACGCGATCTGCGTCATGGACAGCGAACTTGCGCGCAGATACTCGGCCACCTTCCTGGCCCGAAGATGCATCAGGTAATTGATCGGCGACTCGCCCACATACTGCCGGAAGAGAAGATTACAGAGGGACTTACTGATATTGGCGGACGCGGCGATCTCCTCGAGCGTCAGCGTCCGCTGATAGTTATCCGAGATAAAATGCATCATGTTCTTGAAGGTCTGCATCCGTGCGTCGGGCGCCTCTTCCGGTCCCAATGCGCCGATGATCTCGGATCTTTTGATGACCAGGTCCCAGATCTGGTAGAACTGCTTCGTGATCTCGAAGGCACAGTGCCGGATGGGAAGAAGGGTATGCATGAGCCGCGCCATCTCCTCCGTCATTTCGTCGATGTCCCGGAACCGCAGATACGGCAGATCCTTATTATCGATGATCGGCCGGATCGCCTGCATCTCCACCGCCACAGACGCATTCAGGATCCCCGGATGCGCGATGAAGATGATGTACCGGCACGTCTCGTTCTCGATGGCCATACTGTAGTGGATCTGGTTACTGTTAATGAAGATCGTATCGCCCTCCTCGAGCATCACGGTCTTACCGTTCACCGAGTAGGCCATCTTCCCCCTCGTCACCGTGCAGATCTCCACATCCTCATGAAAATGCGGCACCCTCTCCCACGTTACCTTCGGCTTGACCCAGCCCTCGAATATATAAGAAGGGAATTGAGGGTCGTCATAGTTGACGATCTCCGATCCGTCTTCTCTCTTTACGATCAGCCCCATAATGTCCCGATTCATAACTTACCTCACTTTATATCGCTGGTTTAATCTGTGTAGAATGTTCCAAGAAATTATAACAATCGAGTAATATTGTAGAAGATTGTTATAAAATATGCGCGCATTTCCTCTATAAAAGCACTGTTACATACAATATACTTGCAATTGTTAGGAAAAGCAAGTGCTTCACAGGAAGAGGAAAGGAAAACACATGGAAAACGCAATCGTAATGAAGAATGTTTGTAAGGACTTTAAGATCCTGAACCGTCACGAAGGACTTCGGGGCAGCATCCGCGACCTGTTTTCCCGTGACTACAAGACGATCTCCGCGGTCAAGGACGTCTCTTTAGAGATCTCCCGCGGAGAGATCATCGGATATCTCGGACCGAACGGTGCCGGGAAATCCACGACCATCAAGATGATGACCGGCGTCCTCGAGCCGACGTCCGGTGACATCCTCGTGAACGGGGTCGTGCCATATAAGGAAAGAACGAAGAATTCCGAACACATCGGAGTCGTATTCGGGCAGAGGAGCCAGCTGTGGTGGTCGCTGCCACTGATCGAATCTTTCCGGCTCCTTAGGGACATCTACATGGTGCCGCAGAAAGAATACGAAGACATGATCGAGCTTTACCGTTCGCTCGTAGACATCGAGCCGATCCTCCACAAGCCGGTACGTCAGATGTCGCTGGGACAGAGGACCTTAAGCGACATTCTGGCGGCCTTCCTCCACAACCCGGCCATCGTCTTCCTCGACGAGCCGACCATCGGTCTAGATGTGTCGATGAAGTCGAAGATCCGTGACCTGATCAAGGGCTTAAATAAGGAGAAGGGAACGACCGTCATCCTGACGACTCACGACATGGGCGATGTGGATGCGCTCTGTAGAAGGATCGTCATCATCGACGAAGGCAGGAAGATATACGATAACGACATCGAACATCTGAAGTCCTATTTCGGATCGTACCGGACACTGCGCATGCGCCTCAGTGATGACACCTGGGAAGAGCGTGTCATCGATGAGAGTAAGGAAGACGTGATGCAGGTCATCATGGCGAAGCAGAAGAAGCAGAAGATCAAGGACATCCAGCTCCAGGAGATCTCTACCGAAGAGGTCATTAAGAAGATCTACGAAGGGGAGGAGTGACTATGAATCTACGAAGACACCTGGCACTGACCCGGGCGGGGATCATGGAATCACTCCAGTACCGTCTCGGCACCGCGGTCACGCTCTTTGCCAATCTTATCTATCTGGTGCTGGTGTACTTCCTCTGGAAGGCCATCTACGCCAGTGCCGGTACCGACGTCGTCAACGGCATGACCTTTACCGACACCATGATCTACCTGATCCTGGCTACCGCGCTCTTTAACTTCCTCGAGATGTTCGTCGTCTGGGATATGAGCCGGTCGATCCAGTCGGGAAAGATCATACTCGATCTTCTGAAACCGATGAACTTCCGAGAGTACACATTCTGGAGCTACAGCGGCTCACATGTAGTGCTTTTCGCGCTGACATTCGTACCGACATTTCTCGTCGTACTGATCGTCACGAACGGCGCGATCCCGATGGGCGTGAATCTTCTGTGGTTCGTCATCGCGACCGTGCTCGCGCTGATCGTCAACTTCAGCATGGAGATGATCGTCGCCACGATCTGCCTGTATACGGAGTCGACCTGGGGCATCAACATCGTGAAAGAAACCATCGTCCTCCTTCTTTCCGGTGCTTCGATCCCCCTGGCATTCTTCCCGGAGACATTCCGAAAGGTCGTCGATCTTCTCCCGTTCCGTGCGGTCTACGACATCCCGCTGACGATCCTTCTTCAGAAGAACGGATCAGACAGCCTGGAAGGGCTCCTTCCGATGTTCGGACTGCAGCTTCTCTGGGCGGTGATCCTGACGCTCGCCGGTACACTTTTCTGGAATTATTCCGTCCGGAAAATCACTGTGAACGGAGGCTAATTATGGCTGAAAATACGATAACCAAACCGAAGGGGAGGAGAGGCTTCGGCTTCTACTCCCGGATATACAGGAAGATCCTCGTGCAGGACTTAAAGAGCAAGATGAGCTATCGTGCGGACTTCATCATCTCCACGATCGGCATGATCATGACCAACCTCTCGGGATTTGTGACCTTCCTGATCTTATTCCGGAACTTCCCGTCGATCAACGGCTGGGACTACCATCACATGCTGTTTCTCTACGGGTTTTCGCTGGTCGCGCTGACACCGGTGCAGTGCTTCTTCGACAATAACTGGAACCTTCGTTTCCAGGTGCAGAGCGGGGACTTTATCAAGTACTGCTTCCGGCCGATCAACGTGTTCTTCTACTTCATGTCCGAAGTATTCGATGTGAAGGGCCTCGGCCAGTTTGCTTTCGGTATCGGCACGCTGGTGTACGCGTGGATCCACATCGGTATCCCGGTGACACCTCTCGTGATACTCAAGCTGATCCTGTTTCTTATCACCGCATCGCTCTTCATGATCGCGATCATGAATGCTGCCGCGGCGACGTGTTTCTGGATCGTCGGATCAGGGTATGTCATGGTCATCATGTTCCGCTTTAAGGACTTCGCGAAGTATCCGTCGAGCATCTTCCACGGCATCTTCCGGATCCTCTTTACCTTCGTGATCCCGATCGCATTTGTCGCGTATTACCCGAGCCTTGCGATTCTGGAAGCCGATAACATTCCGGTCCTCACATGGTGCGCGCCGGCCCTCGGTATCCTGTTCTTCTACCTGAGTTACAAGTTCTGGATGCTGGGCGTAAGGAAGTACGACTTCACCGGATCATAAACGCGACGATCGAAAAAGCTTCCTGTGCCTAGCATGGGAATTACGGAAAAGAAATGCATGTTGAGGAGCGATTCCGCAGACGCGTATGCGTCGAGGACCAGCGACGCAACATGCATTTCTTTTCGTTACGAATAGACTACATCTTCTGTTTTCGTATTGCGCGTGCGGGAAGGGCATGCTAATCTGATCATGAACGGTCGTTCATTATAAAAGAGGCAACGCACCGTAGAAGATCGGAATTAGTGGAAGACATTCCCGCATACGCGTATGGACAGGAGGGAAGAGAAGATGCCGAGATCCAGAGAGCAGAACGAGAAGATACGAGAAGAATCGAAGAAGAATATCCTTCTGAAATCCATTCCGTATTTCGCAAGAAACGGAGTCGGAGGAACGAAGATCAGCGATCTTACCAAAGGCATTAAAGTATCCCAGGGCGCACTGTATGTGTACTTCGATTCGAAGGAAGATCTGTATCGTGAAGTGGTGAATCTTGCGCAGGAAAGAATCGCCGGTGAAGAGCTTCTGAAGATCGCCGAAATGAATGTTCCTGCCATCCGTAAACTTCGCTATGTTTCGGATCTGATCATCAAGAATCTGAATGAAGATAAGACCTATGTCTACAACATGATCCTGGCGCTGGAAGGGCTGGCAACAGGGCGTTCGAAGGAAGCGGGTCCGCTCTTCGATTTCATGAAGAACATCATACGAAGCGGACAGAAAGACGGTTCTTTCGCCAAGGGAGACGCGGGAAAAATCGCAGAGTATTATTGGAGTGTCGTGTACCTTTACAGCATGAAAAGATGCAACGATCCGAAGTGCGTGATGCTGAATTCTTCCGAACTGGAACGTGTCGTGATCGGGTAGTAACAGTACACATAAATCCGATTTTATGTAGTTGAAAATATGTTACGATTAAGTCGAAAACACCTTGAATTATCGGCATTTTGTACATAGTTAAAAAAATATTACTATGCTATAATGTAGTCGCATCAGGAAACTGGTGCGATTATTTTGTTACATGATTTTATATCATATAAAAACTAGATGGAGGATACTCGAAATGGTTAAAGAGAGTGCAAACAAAGATGCAGTTAAGGCTGTTGCTGATGTGAAGCCGGCTGAGGTTGCAAAGAAGGAAGAAGTAAAGGCTGCTGCTCCGAAGGCAGCTAGCAAGAAGGCTCCGGCTAAGAAGGCTGCCGCTAAGAAAGCTCCGGCTAAGAAAGCTGCTCTGGCTAAGAAAGCTGCTCCGGCTAAGAAAGCTGCTCCGGCTAAAAAGGTAGCTGCTAAGAAGGCTCCGGCTAAGAAGGCAGCTGCTCCGAAGGCAGGCAAGATCATCTTCGAGTTCGATGGTCAGCAGATCGATCTGGCTGCTATCCAGAAGAAGGCTGCTAAGCTCAGCGGTGACGTTTATGTAGTAGCCGGTGAGAAGAAGATCTACGACACGGATGGCAAGGCTGTAGAGCTTTTCTAATCTCTTAGATCCATTAGAAGATAACAGATGAATAGAACCCCTGATGCTGGAAGCGGCTTCGGGGGTTCTTTATGTTGAGACAGTATTCGTATTTGGGAGAAGTGCTGTTCACGTAGTGTGATGTTGAGGAGGCGGGGCCGGTACCGCTGATTACGTGTGAAATTCCCGTTTTAGAAAATCCACACGTAACGCCCGCCGGCTAGCCGCGAAGAGCGCCGCGGATCGCCTCGAGAAACTCGTCGAATTCTTCGAAGGCGGGAAGGTCCGGATTCGATTGCTTGATGGAATCCGTCGAACGGAAGAGGAAGCCTGCACGGCTCGCACGGATCATGGCCAGGTCGTTATAACTGTCACCCGCCGCAATCGTATCGAAGCCCATGGACTGCAGTGCTTTTACCGTGGTGTGCTTACTGTTCTCGATGCGCATCTTAAAGCCGGTGATCTCACCGTCGTCTGCCACCTCAAGTGTATTGCAGAAGAGCGTCGGATAACCGAGCTTCTTCATCAGCGGCATCGCGAACTGTGTGAACGTGTCACTGAGGATGATGACCTGCGCTTCGGCACGGAGCGCGTCGAGGAACTCCTTGGCGCCCGGAAGCGGGTCGATGGTGGAGATGACATCCTGGATCTCCTTCAGGCCGAGACCGTGCTCCTTCAGGATCCCGAGTCTCCAGCGCATGAGCTTATCGTAATCGGGCTCATCGCGTGTCGTTCTCCGAAGTTCCGGGATTCCCGATGCTTCCGAGAAAGCGATCCAGATCTCCGGTACCAGCACACCTTCCATATCAAGACAAACTACATCCATCGTAACTCTCCTCATATCCGGTCGCGACCGCGCGACATTTACTTAACACGAAAAGCCTATACGAAAACCGGAACAAATGCAAGTTTTTTCCGAAATTCCGTTCCGGCTGAGAAGGATCGATCGAAGATTCCGGGCTCGCGAGACAGCAAGAGGCGCCTCGTTTCCGAGACGCCCCCACTTGATTTACTATCGTTTCGTACGGATACTCCGCTATCAGGCCACACGTGCACACGCGCCCTCTTCAGAAGCACCGGCACGATGCCTTATGCGTCCAGGATCTCCCATGTCGAGACGAACTGGTCCACATAACCGATGAACAGAGCCTTCGTCGCTTCGATATGCTCATCATCCATCAGCTGATCTCTGTAATCCGAGAAGCTTACGTCATCTCTTCTGTTTGATCCGTCAGCGTAAGCCGGAGCCTTCAGGCTCACCATTTCAACATGCTCATCGCTGAACTTAATGGTGAATTCGAATTTCACGGAAGATCCCACACCGACGCTGATAAAAGCATCGTAACCGGCGATCTTGCAGGGAACGAACTTCTCCGGATCCTTCTCGCAGTTGGCCCACTTCATGCTGTTGTAGCTCAGGATCTCAGTGGTCATCTCATAGGAAAGATCGTCATCGTTGAATATGACTCGCGCGATCGGGTATCCCTGAGAAGTGGCCAGATCGACATCGAATCCACCGGGGGTGAGCTCGACGCGCTGCGGGATGTTCACGTTATGTGTATACAGCTCGAATTTCTCGCCGTCTCGTAACAGAGCGTCCTGGTTGAACTGTGTATACTTTACGGAATTAAAGATGGACATGCAGAAATCGCGGAACTCCTGCTCGGTAACATCCGTCTGGTAGGCAACGAGCCGGAATGTGGAGATGATATTCGCATCACGGTACACATCACCGGAAACTGCAGCGTTGATTTCCCAGCGCGGTCCTTCATCCGGCTTATTCTCATTCGGATCATCCTTCAGAGACATAGAAACCGTGTAGCCGTTATCCGTGGTGTAGTGCTCGTAACGATCACTCTCGGTATAGGCATTGGCGAGGTCATCCGAATTGTAGGTATAAAGATCGACGTGATAGAATTCCACGTTCTTGCGAGAACCGTCATCGGACTTATAGGTGAAGCCGTCCTCCGAGAACATACCGAAATAATTCTCGGTCGTGGTCTGCTTGATCGTGAAGCCGTCCAGTACCGGGATCTCGTACTCCATGGTGATGTCATAGGGTTCATGACGAAGTGTGTGCTTCTCCGTCTGTGTGAAGGACAGCGCACCGCCGGCGGCACCCTGGGTAGCTTCCGTCTCGGGCTCCGACTCGGATTCGGTCACATCGCCGCTTTCCTTCGTGGTGTCTTCGGTTTCCTTCGTATCCTCGGTATCCTTTGTCTCATCCGGATCCTCGGTGTCATCGGTTTCTTCCGATTTGGTCTTCTTGGTCTTCTCTGTTTCTTCTTCCTTCTTACTGCAGCCGGCAACTCCGAAGATCATCGTCGCAGCAAGCAGCGTCGCAATCAGTTTCTTCATGTGTTTTTACCTCCTGTCCATGAACTGACAAGATAATTATATCACTTTTTTTTGATGAATGGCAAAAGCACTATTCCTAATTACACCTGTCTATATCCGCGCTATTTCGTGAATATGGACACGAGGAAACAGATCGTCCAGAAATCAGGCGTGTATAGCTGTCGAATACTGTTTCATGACGTTCGCGGAACGAAGGACCAGTACGATCTGCCAGATGGACAGCACGATCACGGCGAGCGAGAGCCCGAGCAGAACGAAGAGGGCAATGATATTCAGGATCGGGAAGATGGTCGCCACTGTACAGATCACGATGCCGGCATATACATAAATATAGGCTTTCTTGAAGCTCTCCCAGGAGATCGCCATGTAGGAAGCCACGTTATCGAAACTGTTACTCATCGCAACGGCAAACTTCAGAACATAGAGGACCGCGAGTACAGCGCTTGCAAGCGAGAAGACCGAACTGAGGAATCCGCTCGTGGCGGCCTGGGCGGCACCGCAAGCACCGCTGATCATGAAGTAAATACCGGCTGTCTTAAACTCCTGGAAATACTTCCCAAGACCGATCAGCATCAAACCATATAGAACGGAAATGACCAAAGAAGCCACAGCGAGGATGATGATGATCGCCGCCGCTCCGACACGGAAATCAGAGAATCTCGAACCGATGCTGGTCAGACTCATGTTCGCAATATTCAGCGCGACATCTGCCATCAGGATGAGAAACATCTGCATGTATTTCTTCGCAAGAACGCCACAACGGGAGATCCGCTCGTCATGCTCGAGCTGGGCTTCCATCTCCTTCAGCCGGTCGAAACGGGCGGTGCCGGAATTATGGTAGCTTCTGCGTTCGAAGGACGGTTCCGTCTGGAAAGAAGGTTCTTCATCAGACGGATCCAGAGCGGCACCATCTGATGAGAAGGCGGAAGGCCGGAAATCATCTTTCGGCTGCTCCTGAAGTGCTCTCATGATCGACGGCATCCCGGCATATGGATCCGGACTTTGTTCCGGCTCCGGTGTCTTCTCGACTTCGCCATCTCTTTCACGGAAAAACTGTTCGATTTCGTCTTCTTGATTGTACATAACCTTTACCCTTTTCCTTTCAGCCGCATACGGGCCTTTTCATCCCTGTTTCACTATATCGTAAGAAGAAAACAATTACAAGATTCCTAATTCGCGTATCGCAACGGAATAGGGCATGTTAAAGACGAAAACAAAAACAAGACTTGGATATCTTCCGTAGATACGATGGTGCTCAATCGAAGTTGAACTGCTTCGAGTACTCATCGTAATACTTCTCGTACTCAGGAGTCTGCTTCTCCTTGAGGCTGCCGAGATATTCGTGGGTGTCGAAGTCGGATCCGGATTCCAGTTCGATGATCGCTACGGCGATGTTCGAGCAGTGGTCGGAAACACGCTCGAAATTCGTGGACAGATCATTAAATACGAATCCCTGTGAGATCGTGCACTGTCCGCGCTGGAGACGCTCGACATGACGCAGCTTCATCTTGTCGCACAGATCGTCGACGACCTCTTCGAGAGGTTCGACACGCTTGGCGATATTCGGATCGGCATTCTTAAAGGCTTCCGTCATCAGACGGAGGATCTCCTTCACGGCCTTCGTCATCACATTCAGCTCGTTCACGGCCTCATCCGAGAAATGGATCTGTTTCTGATGGCATTCCTGGAAGTTCTGCGCGATGTTTCTGGCGTGGTCGGAGATACGCTCGAAGTCAGACAGGGTGTGCAGATAAAGAGATGCCGTACGGCCCTGTGATTCCGTCAGCTCCTGACCGGTAAGACGGACGAGATAGGAACCGAGAGCATCTTCGTACCGGTCGCCGACTGTCTCCAGTTCGCATACCTGATAGAAGGTGGATTCGTTATAGTGATGGAATAGTCCGATCGAAGTCAGGATCGCTTCTTCGGTCTTCGCTGCCATGTCGCAGATCGTCAGACGGATCTGCTCGATGGCAAGAGCCGGGTGGGCGAGGAACCGTTCCTCGAGACGGACCGTCTCAGGCTGCTCGGCTGTTTTGCCGGGTACGATGAGTGTCGCGATCACTTCGATGACGTCAATGAACGGAGCCAGTACACACAGGATCGCCAGACGCAGGATCGTGTTGACCAGCGCCAGGCTCATCGGATTCACGATCATATCCAGGAACGCGAAATGGAAGATGGCATCACCGATATAGAAGAGCGAAGCACATACCATGACGCCCATGAAGGACGACACCAGATAACTGACGGCCGTACGCTTACCCTCTGTTCCCGCACCGAGAGCAGACAGAAGGACCGGAACAGAAGCACCGATCGAAATACCCATCAGAAGAGGAAGTGAAGAACTGAGTGTCATGACACCGGTGAAGGAGAGTGCCTGTACGATACCGACGGCGGCCGAAGCGGACTGCAGAACGGAAGAGAAAACCAGACCGACGAGAATACCGAGGATCGGGTAGGTCATCTTGGTGAGCATGCCGGTGAACCAGGGCTGATCACCCAGCTGGCTGACGGATCCGCTCATGGTGCTCATGCCGACCATCAGGACCGCAAAACCCAGCATGATGTCACCCACATGGCGGCGGGACTGGTTCTTGCTGAACATACGGAAGAAGATACCGGTCACCGCGATGATGCAGGTCAGTGTGGAGGTGGAAAGAAGGCTGCTGATCCCCTTCGGCCCGTTCATGTAACTGAGGCAGACGACCCAGCCTGTAATACTGGTTCCGAGGATCGCACCGAGAATAACGGAGATGGCCTGACGGACTTTCATCATCTTCGAGTTTACGAAACCAACGACCATAACGGAGGTCGCGGAAGAAGACTGGATCACGGCCGTGACGCCGGCGCCGAGGATAATGCCGCGGATCGGTGTACCCGTAAGACGGAAGAGGATCGGCTCCAGCTTATTTCCTGAGACGCGCTTCAATCCGTCGCCCATCAGGGACATACCGAAAAGAAACAGAGCTACCCCGGTAAACAGTGCTACGATATCACTTATAGACATTTACTCACCCCTATGAATCTCATAAACCGGACAGGCTTAAGAGAGTATGTATTCCTTGTCATATATTAATGTAAATTCTCAATGTTAAATCCACGACCATTGAATGTTAAATGTAGGTTAAATTCTGTTCCCTCGGCTATTCACGGACACTTGTGTGTGTGTTAAGATGGTTTCGAGGTGAAAGACGTGATCTATTTACTGGAAGATGATGAAAGTATCAGGAAACTGGTCGTATATGCCCTGAAGAGCCAGGGGTACGATACTGAGGGTTTCGAGAATCAGGAACAGTTCAGGGACGCGATGAGCAGGCAGATCCCCGAGCTTATCCTTCTGGACATCATGCTTCCCGGAGAGGACGGGATCACGATCCTCAAGCGCATCCGCAGTAACGCCCAGACGGCGGATATTCCCGTCATCATCCTGACGGCGAAGAATACCGAGTATGACAGAGTGGAAGGTCTCGATGCCGGTGCGGATGATTACATTTCCAAACCTTTCGGAATCATGGAACTGGCGGCCCGTGTCCGGGCGGTCCTCCGGCGTCATGCGAAAGCGTCGACTGTATCCGAATACAGTATCGGTCCGCTTTTCCTGTGCCCGGAACGGCACGAGACACGCGTCAATGGAGAAGAGATCGCCCTGACATATAAGGAGTTCATGCTTCTTCAGATCCTGGTCGAGAATCAGGGGATCGTCATGGCCAGGGATGTGCTTCTGGACAGAGTATGGGGACTCGGTTCTGAAAGGGAGAACCGCACACTTGATGTACATATCCGTACGCTCCGTGCCAAGCTCGGCCCGGCCGGACAATTGATCCAGACTGTGCGTGGGATCGGGTATCGAATTGTGGAGGAATAAGAAATGACGAAAACGATTTTCCGTAATACATTTATCACCGGTATTTCCGTACTGATCGTCTGTGCTGTGCTCTTCTTCGGGATCCAGTACCGCCAGACGATAGACGAGACATATGGGGCGCTCGAGCAGGAAGCGGTCTATGTGGAACAGGGCCTGATGGCCGGAGGTGTTTCCTACCTTGAGAAACTGGGAGACGGGAACCGCATCACGTGGATCGATTCCTCCGGAACAGTCCTGTATGACAGTGCTTTTGCCAACCAGGAAGGAACCGGGAAGACCTCGCCGGAGGTATCCGATGCACTGGAAGAAGGCGAAGGCAGGAAGATAAGAAAGTCGGAGAGCAGCGGTGAATCCACCATGTACTATGCCAGGAAGTGCCAGGATGGTACGGTCCTTAGGCTGAGCCGTCCGTTAAGTGCGGTGCAGAAGGCCCTGGTTACGGTGGGCCCGGTCCTGTGGGTGCTGGTGCTGGTCCTTCTGATCTCTGCGGTTCTTTCTTTCCGTATCGCGAAGCAGATCGTAAACCCCATTAACGACATCGATCTGGATCACCCGGAGATAGGAAAGTATCCTGAACTTACGCCTCTGATCAGGAAGATCCAGGAGCAGAAACTGACGATCCAGGAGGAGGTGGCCTCGCGGGAAGAGATGCGAAGAGAATTCTCCGCGAATGTATCCCATGAACTGAAGACACCGCTGACATCCATTTCCGGGTTTGCTGAGCTTCTGTCGCAGGGGAACGTGGATCCGGATAAGGTCCAGGAATTCTCGAAGGATATCTATAAGGAATCTCAGCGGCTGATCGCTCTGATCGACGACATTATCAAGCTGTCCAAGCTGGACGAGGATTCTGTCGAACCCGAGTGGGAGAATGTCGACCTCTACAGCCTTTCCGGCGAAGTGCTGGATGGACTTCGGACCGTGGCCGATAAGCAGGGGATCAAGCTGAAACTGACGGGAAGCCCGGCCACCGTGAGCGGCGTCTATGCGCTGATCAGCGAGATGGTCTATAATCTCTGCGATAATGCGATCAAGTATAATTCCCCGGGCGGAAGTGTCACCGTGGATGTCTCTCCCCGTGACAACGAGGTCCTGCTTTCTGTTAAGGATACAGGTATCGGTATTCCGCCGGAGCACCAGAAACGTGTATTCGAGAGGTTCTATCGTGTGGATAAGAGCCACTCGAAAGAGATCGGCGGCACGGGTCTCGGTCTTTCCATCGTGAAGCACGGCGCGGCTCATCACGGTGCGAAGGTCTCCTTGGAGAGCGAACCCGGAAAAGGAACGAAGATCACTCTTGCCTTCCGTGCGAAGTGAACCACGGGGATCCGGAAAATCGAAGGATCTATTACCGGATCGTGGTGGAAGCGGCAAAAAAAAAAGAAAGAAGCAGCAATCTGGAAATGAAATATAGAGGAAGAAAGAACCTGCGAATGCTCTGTGCCGTACTGGCAGGGAGTCTGTTCCTTGCGGCATGTTCGAAGACGGAAACGACGGAAAAGAAAAAGAAGAAAGAAGGCAAGAGCGAGGCGGAGACGTCGGCACCTTTTGAGAGTACAGAGGAGAGCGGACAGAAGGGATCTTCCGCCGGACCAGATGACAGTTACCACATCGATGCGGAACTCTGGAGTGGGGACATACCCAATCACTTTAAGTGTATCCGGGATGAGAGCATCGATACAGAGAAAGAAAGCTATTTCGCCTTCTACGGGGATCCGAACCATCCGGACTACGACTATGTGATCCTCTCGATCGAGACGGAAGACGCCAGTGCTTTTCGCGAGAAATACCAGCACTATATCTCCCTGATCGATTACGCAGAGGGAAATCTTCCCACCACCGATATCGGCGGATATGGGTTCATCGAATATACTGCCCCCCATTTCGGAACGGAGATCGATATCACGGAGACGTGCTACCTGTACCGGCACGAAGAAGCGTCCATGACCGTGCGGATCACCTTCGGCGACTGGGTCGAGATCGGATCTTTCTCCGGCTGGGAGATCCTCGATGCCATCGGATTTTCTCTTCCGGACCTGGGACTATCTGATCCACCTTTCGCATTCGAACAGGGCGAGCACCGAAGCGTCGTGAAGGAGATGCCTCTTTCCCAATACATGGTCACGCCGGTACAGGGGCATTTCAGCGAACATGTCTATATTACATCGGGCGGAGGTGTTGTGCGGTTTTCCTCTACCGCGACCCATGCCGCCGCATCGGAGAAATACCTCTATACCTACAGGAGAACGGACTCGACACTCTTCGTCTATCAGATCAATGGCGAAGAGATGACGATGGTGATTTCTTTCACGGTCGGGCAGGAGACCACAACGGTCGATCTTCTTGACGAAGATACACTGACGGTCTATCCGGATCCCGAATCCGACGACCAATTCTTCCTGGTGGAGAAGGGAAGCGAGGGGGAGAAGGTCCTGTCCTGCCTCCTGGACGTGGCGGTCTCGCCGGACGGGAAGATTATCCTCTGCTATAACGTCCGGGCGGACAGGATCCATACACTTCATCTCGATCCGGATACGAAGACCGTGACCGCCGAGCCGTTCCCGCTGGAACTGCCGATCGGAGAGTGTGAGCTTGATTCCGTCTTCATTACCCATGACAGCCTCTATACCCGTGTGCGGGCGCGGGGCGATGACACGAGCACGCACGTGTTCGAATACGACCGGGACGGGCACTTCATCCGGGAGATCAAGGACGAGTCACAGACGGACCTCTATCTGGAAGCGGTGTATGATTTCGGAGACGGACTTCTCATGGTCGATGCCTGGGAAGATGCCATCGAGCTGTGGGACAAGGATGGACATTTCATTTCCGGCGTCACACTCTATGAACTTCTGGGTTTCTCGGAAGAAGAGGTTCCGTACCCGCACTATTCCTTCTTAAGATGCGGAGAAAGCGGAGATTTCATCCTGCTCTTCGCGTATAACAACGGCGGAATACTGGAGGATCTGGTCTACCGGATCCATATCGGATGAAGGGATCCTTCTTGCGGGAAGGATCAGGAAAGAACGTGAGATGTGGTCAGTCGGTATGGAGGAAGGTATCCGTGATCGAAATGGTGTCTTCCAGCTCTTCTGTGACAAAAGCACTTAAGCAATACTCGCAGAATAGTTTCTGCCTTCCGATGTCAAAAATCAGATTTCCACTGCAGTTCGGACACTTGATTGAATCTGCCATTTTCCGTCCCCGCGCCTCCTTTTTTCTCCCCATCTGCATTGTACCACAAATCTCCGGATCCGTGATTGCGAATGCCGGGAAGCACTGAAAACAGGGGACTCTACCAACAGTCGGTTGCCGTTTTTCCGCAAAACTGATACGTTTAGGCTAGAAAAATCATCAGGGAGGCGCCCTATGGCTTACCGGAAATTCTTAAGTTTATTACTCTCGATCATGATGCTTCTCGCTTTTCCTTTTTCTTCTGCCTTAGCAGATGCGGAAAATGATCCGTCAGGAAGTACCGACAGCGGGACGATTCCTGACCTGGCCGCATCCTCGGTTTATGACGGGCAGGGCAGGTCATGTGATCTTCCCGAAGGATTGACGATCAATCTTCCGCCTGAATTCTCTGAGCCCATGTGGTTCGGCATGGCTGCGGAAGATTCGGAATTCACTTCGCAGTACGGCCTGGAACCGGTCAAGCAGGCGTATGAGGAGCAAGGATTAGCCCTTTGGGGCGATGCACCGGCGGTGGGACAGGATAACGGACAGCTGTTCTTTATCGGTGTCAATATCGGGGATGCTCCTTCTGATATCAGCGATTCCACATTTCTTTCAACTATAGCGAGGTACGATGCGCCGGAGGAAGGTCCGGAATTTCTGGAGATCCTCGGGCAGGGCCTGGTGAGAGTCGGCGATATAGATGTATATAAGACCTCTGCCAGTATGGGCGTTTGCTTCGTCGAGAACGGAGAAACTCATGCCAGATATACGCTGAGAATATATAAGTATTCGATGATTACCGAATCGGGAAAGCTTTTCGAGATCGAAATACAGGTCTATAGTGATCCACAAAACCTCGGTGAGGCGATCCCATTTACGGACGAAGATCTGGCGCATCTGGATTATCTCGAGAGCTATATCATCGGCTCGATTCAGCTGGAAGGAAAGACAGTAAAGATCGATGCAGAGCCTTTTCCGATGAATGGAAATGGGAATGCCGGTCAGAATAACACTCCCGCGCCATCCGAGACAGCGGAAACGAAGCCGGCATCGGAAAATTCCGGCTCGAAGTCGAAAAACAGAAACTTCTTCCAGAGCTTCACAAGTTTCTCATATCCGCTTTGGATCCTGGCGGCTGCTCTCGTAGCCATCCTGATCGCAGGCGCGAAGACCTCGAAGAGACGGGAGTGGCAGGAAGAGCCTCTCGCGCTGGGTACGTCAAAGGCAATCCAGGGTTTCTCTGCCGTTGCGATCATCCTTCACCATCTGTCGCAGGATCTTATGAAGGACGCCGGACCGTTCGAATTCCTGTCCGGCTGCGGCGTGCTCTTCGTCGGCATATTCTTCTTCTTCTCGGGCTTCGGCCTTTATACCAGCCTGAAGACGAAGAAAGACTATCTCAAAGGCTTCCTCCGGAAACGCCTCATAACGATCCTGATCCCGTTCTATTCGTGTATCGCGGTATTTACCATCGCGTCCTGCATCTGCGGCGCCAAGTATAAAGCCTTGGATCTGCTCAAGGTACTTTCGGGATGGTCTCTGATCAATAACCACATGTGGTACATCGTCGAGATCGCGATCCTGTACCTGGTGTTCTTCCTGATCTATAAGCTGATCAGGAACCGCACGGCCGCAACGGTGGTTATGAGCGTCTTCGTGCTGGCCATGATGGGCGGAAGCCTCCTGCTCTGTCACGGCAAGGACATGAGCTGCGCGTACTGGTTCATGGGTGAATGGTGGTATAATGCATCGCTGCTCTTTATCGTTGGTATACTCGTATCGAAGCATCAGGACGGTCTTCGAAAGATCGCCAGAAAAGCCTACGTCGTGCTTCTCCCTTTGTTCGGGATCCTCACGGCGGTCTTCGGATGGATCACGAAACGCTTCCTCGAGAAATACTCCTACTGGAGCGAGATCCCGGGTAAGGATCCTCGTTACCTCGATAAGCTCCGCTGCCTGTCCGTACAGGTTCCGTTCATCCTTTGCTTCGTGATCTTTGTCCTTCTTGTCATGATGAAGGTCCGCTTCGGGAACCCGGTCCTTAAGTTCCTCGGTGCGATCTCGCTGGAGCTCTACCTGATCCATAATCTCTTCCTTAAGGGCCTTCGTGACGGGACGATCTTCCGGGTCAGCTCGCCTTCCATGTACATTCTTCTTACGATCCTGATGGCGATCGGCGCCGCCACGATCATCAGCGGCGTGGATAAGTGCCTGATCGGGCTCCTGAACGGGAAGAAGGCGCAGGCGAATAGTGCTTTTGCAACGACGGGCATCGCGTCTTCACGCAACCATGCCATCGACCTGATGAGGCTCGTGATGGCCTTCCTGGTCGTAACGATCCACTACCCCTTTGCGGGAAAAGCCGGAAATGTCTTTATCACCTTCGGCAAGACGGCGGTTCCGTTCTTCCTGGTCGTATGCGGCTACATGCTCTACCGCGACAGCATTAAGGAAACGATGACCCGTCTGGTCAAGCAGACCCGGAGGATCCTGATCTTTTTCCTGGCGTCGAATCTTTTCTATGCGGCGGCCGTGGCACTCTATGACAAAGTGGTGGAAGGAAAGGTCAATATGCGTCCGTACTTCACATCAAAGGCCATGAAGGATTTCCTCCTTTACAATTTCTCGCCCTTCTCTGAGCATCTGTGGTACCTGGGTTCGCTTCTCTATGCTTTGGTGATCCTGATTGTTCTCAATAAGCTCCGATTCTTAAAGCCTGCTCTCTATCTGGGCCCGGTCCTGATCGCTGCGTATGTAGTGCTTTCCCATATGGGCGTCGGAGAACCCTATCAGCTGAGAAATGCTATTCTGGTGGGACTTGGATATACCATGACAGGTATGCTTATCCGAAGATACGAGAAGAAGATCTTAAGCCTCAAGGCACTTCCCGCTATCCTCGGCATCCTTGCCATCGGCGCAAGTATTGCGGCAGTCATCGAGCTGAACACCTATAAGAAAGGCGTGGCAGTGCCTTTCGTAGGGTGTGAGATACTGACGATCACGATCGTGCTTCTGTGCCTCCGTTTCCCGAACTTCGGTGAGGGCACCTATGCCGAGAAGCTGGGAAGAACATGTTCGCTTCCGATCTACATCATGCACATCTTCACACTCATGGTATTCGACATGACGAAGAACACAGCATTCTTCGGGAAATACGGTGCGGTGACGATCTTCGTGGTGACCGCTGTGGCTGCGGCGCTCTACGAGAACATCAAGGACGCGGTCATCAAGTCGAAAGCGTGATCACTATTCTTCGCGAAGAGAGGTTGTCTCAATATGACGAGACGGATACTGTTCTTTTGAGACGGCCTCTTTTCGTATCCCGTTCGGTCCGCTTTCCTTGAATTCAGATATAGAATCTCCTATACTTTTCTTATCAATACGGGATGAAGATTATGGACAAAGAACGGACAGGACAATTGATCACAGAGCTTCGCAAGGAGAAGGGTATGACCCAGAAGCAGCTTGCGGATGCTTTAAATGTCACAGATAAAGCCGTATCGAAATGGGAACGAGGTCTGAGTTTCCCTGATATTTCCATGCTTGAACCTATTTCGGAAGTCCTGGGCATCTCCATTATGGAGATCCTGGCCGGGGAGCGAAAAGACGAAAGCGACACGATCTCGCGTGAAGAAGCGCTCGAGATCGTCAATGCTTCTGTCGAACTCAGCGACGAAGAGATCCGGCACAAGAAGGAAAGGAGCCGGCTGATCATCATCATACTGATCGTGTTCTCGCTGCTCCTCATATCGCTGACGCTGAATGTTATAAGTCTATTAAGGTCATAAGGAGTGCAGAAAGTGGGTTTTTCGATCACATTTTATATCAGTATAGCTGTTCTGGGGCTGATCCTGCTGCCGAATGCATCTTCACGGCCTTCTGACGGCTCGCCTTTCTTCGAGCGGGTCATGTGCAAGGAATTCCAGGGCTTCCTTGCGGTCTTCGTCGTATTCCATCAGACTGTCATCACGCTCGATCATTTCGGTGTTGCCAGCAACCGGATGAGTCCTTTCTTTGATTACTACTACTACGGAATCCTGGCGGTGGCGTTCTTCTTCTTCTGCTCCGGTTTCGGCCTGGTCAAGAGATGGTCGACGGATCCTTCCTACTTCAAGGGATTCATGAAAAGAAGGATCTTCACGGTCCTCGTTCCTTTCTTTATCTGTAACTATATCTACCTGACCGATGCGATCCTGATGAATATCAAGAATGGCCAGAGCTTCGATTTCGTTGAGGTCATCTGCAGTTTCTTCGGTGTGTTCCTTATCAATAACCAGATGTGGTTCGCGGTAGAGATCATGATCCTGTACGCCATGTTCCGGCTCGTTTTCTCCCGGGTCAGGAAGCCTCTGACCGGCATTATCATCATGACCGGCATCGTCCTTCTTATGATGGGGATCGGTCTTCTGGCCGGACACTCCGAATCGATCGTCATGTCTTACTGGTTCAGGGGAGAATGGTGGTATAACACGATCCTGATGTTCCCTCTGGGCATGCTCTATGCCTATCAGGAAGAACGCATAAACAAGATCATTCGCGGAGCTTTTACATCACTTCTCATCGCCTCGTCCATTCTCTTCGTGATCCTGGACTTCGTCCACAGAGGGCTCATCAAGAAATCGATCTACTGGACAGAATATGAGAATGCGAAGCATCCGATCCTTGATAAACTCACCGGTCTTGGGGTGGAGACCGTCTTTGAGATCATATTCCTTCTTCTCATTCTGGTCCTGTTCTCCCGCTTCAAGTTCAATAATCCTGTTTTGAAGTTCCTGGGGAAGATCTCTCTGGAGGCCATCATGCTCAATTACCTCATGTGCCTGAAACTCTACTTCATCTATAAGAGATTCGGCATTTACGCCTATCTGCCCTCGGTCTTCGCCGGCACCCTCGTGGCCGCCTCGTTCGTATACATCATTAAGAACATCGTACTTGAGCGTCGCTCCGGGCTTTTCGATGGGGACGTGAAGTAGATCCATTCCAATCACAACTTGAAATCAAGAGGTTTGGTGCTTTTCGAGAAAACCTCTTGAGGCCCGCCTACTTACTTTCCCATCGCTTCCTTCGGCGCATCCATGCGAGGCGCTCTTTCCTTGTCCGGCAGGATAAGGCCGAAGATGACCATCAGAATGGCAAAGGCTACAGACACGCCAAATGAAATCAGGGTCAATTTGATGATCTCCAGGTTGAAGGCAATCGCTGCCAGGATCAGGCTGATGGAAAACATATAAAACAGAGCCTTTAAAATCATATCTTTCATTGTCGGTCTCATCCTTCCTTGAAACACATCTGCCGTGCTTCATGATTCCATTCTAAACGGAGGAGGTAAAGACATCGTCAATCGAAGTTAAAGAATTAGTTAATCTTGGAAAAAGCACTGCTCCCCCATGTTCTTGCTTTTCCCTTGAAAGTGTTATAGCATCTTGGCTATTTTCAACTCTGTAGTTGAGATTTATAAACCGCTGATAAAAGAATACCATACCAGCACTTTAATGGCACTAGCCTGATGCCTCTACCTGATCTAATTCAGGCTACTTTTAGTTTGGTGATCTGCTCTCTTTCCTTTATCCGGACCTCACGAATGCTTCCCAGCTTGATTATCTGGTACGCCGCATTTACATCCGCGTTAATGCAGATGCCGGTGTTGCTTCTGAACAGACCTCTCCGGATCCTCCGATTCCTGTCATAGTATGCCACATCCGGGATCTCTCCATCAAGATAACTCGTTCCGCTGGTGT
>Ga0310691_10002525_pt1 | contig 24053 bp, 29 predicted proteins | sample 176DNAGHGlowgp2_FD_203887 | JGI IMG/M metagenome (GOLD analysis project Ga0310691, IMG submission 203887) | Sheep rumen microbial communities from Palmerston North, Manawatu-Wanganui, New Zealand - 1766 DNA GHGlow gp2 (v2) (version 2) | ecosystem: Host-associated > Mammals > Digestive system >...
CGTAGTCCCGTCAACCTCCGCACTGTGGACAAGCCATGAGTTGATTTCGGGGAATCGTTCCTGCAGGTAAGGGCGTATATCGTTCCCGCCCATGCCTTCCTTGGCACGGTTGTAGGCAATCCGGACCATCGACGAATATAGCCTGGGCAGTTCGCCGAGGTCTATACCGTTCACTATATCCAATACGATGGTCTTTATCATACAAAAAATCCTACCCGAATGGACGAGATTCAAGTAGGATATATGGCATTGCTGCCAAAAAACTATTTAGCCAATTAAAATCTCGTCCATTTTAATAGCTTTCACATAAAGTTTATAAGTTCGTTGCCAAGCGTTTAACTCAAATGTGATACTATTTATGTAAAATTTTTTATTACATATTTGGTTTCTTTGTCAATTAGTATTTAATATCCCAATTTCTTGTGTATTTTTGCTATATTTAAACTATATCTTATATATCATTAAGGAATATGTATGAAAAATGGATTTAATAAGCTCGAAATTACCGCCATCGGTACCCTCATGTCCATGGCTCCGACCGTCGTCAAGGACACTACCGTCACCAAGTTCAAGTTGAAGATTACCGGTACTTCCGATTCCAAGGAAATGGCCGAAGTCCTCGAAAATACTTTCGGTGTCGAGGACATCAACATCCGCTTCCCGCTGGGCAGCGTAAAGGCCGACCTACGTGATTACGGTGTGTTCATCAAGGTTGATTTCGGGACCGAACTGGAACACCTGGTCACGTTCTCCGGCATTGCCAATACGGCGACCTTCACCCATACCCGCAAGAATACCGGTGATGGTGTCGAAGAGAACATGACGTGCACAATCGACGGTATCAAGAACCGCGACGAAGCGAACGATGTTCTGGAAGAATGGATCAAGCGCAAGGAAACAAATCCGCAGACCGGCAAGAAGGTGCTCATTCCTATCAAGTTGGAAATCCATTCCCTTGACGAGAACCCGGTCGTATTTACCCCGATTGCAGATACTGACGAAGATGGCGAAGATTAAGAAAGGTGGTCATTCGACCACCCTTCCCTTAAATGAACCGTCTTGTCAGTGGGTTGGTGCATAGCACAGCAACCGACAGTTTCTTTTTCTGACTGGGCCTGATACGGATGCGCTTCTTCGGAGGCACGGGGGTCTTCTGTACCGGTGCGGCAGTCTTTGGCGCCACAGGCTTCTGTGGTGTCGTTTCGTTTTGAACCTGTGGCGTTTCGGCCACAACCGGTTCGATGACATCGGGATTGATGTCGTTTTTTTCGGTTTCGGTAGTATTTTTAGTCTTGCGTGCCATAAAATGCAGTTTATATGATGCGAATGATGTAGTTTTCCTGCAGACACCTGAAAACTTAATCCTAGGAGTTAATAATGTCAGGAGAAGCTATCATTACCCTTATCGCGGTCGCCGTCATACTTGTCGTATTCGGCATTCCGCTCTACGTGGTTCGCCGCCGCAACCGCATCCAGGTTGAAGAGCCCGAACAGGAACAGGAACAACCCAGCATGGAAGTCACTCCGGTGAACGATGCCGGCCTGCAGCTCACGCAGGAACCGTCCATTACATCCGTTACAATCGCAGTGGATCCGAACCCGGTTCCCCCTGTGCAGCCAGCCCGTAGGCGTGTCGAGAAGAAAGCCACTGTTGCCCCGGTCGTTGAAAAGAAGAGTACCCGCCGCAGCAAGCCGAAGACCGACATTCCCAGCAAGGCTCTCAAGAAGGTATTGAAGAAAGTTGCCGACATGGACAAGGCCAAGCCGGTTCTTTCCAAGGAATTTGCTTCGAAGCATGTCCTCAAATTGGATGAAACGACGACCAAGACCACCAAGAGGACTACCAAGTCTACCAAGACGGCCAAGAAGTCTACTCCGAAGTCCAAGAAGAGCAAGTAAGCCATTTCCCATATACCTCACTGAGGTAGGGGGCGCCTTCGTGCGCCCCCTTTTCTATAGGCTATGTCCACCCAAAGTGTTGCTGAATAGTTCATTTCATTAAAATTTAAGGCTATGTCCACAAAAAGTGTTGCTAAATAGCGGATATTATGAATTAGACCCACTTATGTAATTCGTCATGGCCATCGTCGAAACGTTCTGCTTCTTTCCGTTCTTCTTCCTCATAATATTCTTTTTCGCACAGGTTAGAATATAGTCTTCTTAGTCTATCCGACATTATACGCCCAGTACCGCCGCAGGTTTTGCAAACAACACCTGGACTCGTTACTCCTTCGCCGTTGCAGTCAGGACAAACAGGTGTATTTGCCAGAATTTCCCTAGTTGTTGACGGTGACCATTTACCTTCATGATTTACGGTTTCTAGGTATGCATTGTATCCATCCTTGACGGCTTCAATCAACGATGTCTGCCCGGTTCTCTTTCCGAGTTTGTCGAGGAATTCAACAAACATTTTCTGCGTTGCGGTCATATCACACTCTCCAATTGACGTTATTGCTCGATACTTGACAAAGGCATTCTTGTTGGTATCATGCATTCCTTTCCGATAGTTTATATAATGTTTTGTGTCAATCTGTACATATTGTATACGATTTTACCAGCAGCAGCACTTTTGGTGGACATAGCCTTTCTATAAACTGTACCATGTAGAGGAAGAACGACATGGAACCGAGACATAGGCAATTTATCAACTCGCTTGTATCGCTTGCTAACGAGAGCAACCGACCGCTTATCGAATGCGCAATCAAGGAATACGTGGTGCTGGAAGGTGCCGGCAATTTCTTCAACCGCGCCAAGGCCCTTGCCGGAAACTTGAAAGACAAGATTGCCAGTTTCGCCAACGGTTCCAAGCAGGCCTATGCCAATACGCAGAAACCTCAGCCACAGCCACAACCCCAGCAATCGAAGGAAAGCACTTTCGGATTAAAACACCGCGAATTTACCCCGCAGCAAGAGAAGGCCAGACAGTACCTTATCGATACTGACCGCAAGACCTGGGAGAATGACTATAATCGTTTCTTGCAGGCATGTGATGACATTACCTACTTCCTGAAAACATACGGAAACCGTGAATTTAACCAGATGCGCCAGACACCTGATTTCAAGAAGGCTGAAAAACGCGGCAGCCTGATGGATGACTATATCCGTGTGAATCCACAGAAAATCAGGGACGAACACCGGACTGCCTATCGAAATATCATGGACTCGGTATGCAAGATAAGTCCGCAGCATCGTGCACTTGTCGAATCCATATTGTCAATCTATGACATTACCGAAGGTGTCACCAGGACACGGGTTATTCCTCTGTGTGAATCCAGCAACCGTGATTATGCGCTTTCCCAGTTGAAGAACGACCTGGCCATGATTGAATTGTTTGTTACTCGACACGGTATTTATCCATGGGAGAAGTTCTTGAAATCCGGTGAGTTCCGCGATGCGTACGTGAACTCCGGAACGAAGAACCCGACGGAAGAAAAGAAGCCAGTGGTTGACCCGAATATGATGGCAACCGTGCGCAATGCGTACAGTACCGGCTATGGCAGTGCGATGGAAGCGGTCGATGGAAAGATGAAGCAACTGAACAAGTATCTCGGGAAGAAACCCGACAGCGACATCAAGGATTCCAAGGGATACATCGACACTACGCGCAAGGCGTTTAACTATTTCAAGGATGCCCATATCCAGGAAGGTGCGTGGGCAGTTCACTTCACCAACGAGAAGGCATATCCGAAAATCAAGAAGAATGGATTTGCCAACGGCACGACCGTACTTGACCACCTGGCCTACACGACTATGTATGATGGTGGCAGGGGCAAGCAGGGGTGGCTGTTCGCTCTCCCGGTCGGGTGTTCGTACTTGAAGCACTATGATCTCGGGTACGGCGACTGTGCGTTCCTCATCAAGGCCGATGGCGTTATCGCCAAGCATGTCGGCGAACAGGATGATGAACTCATCTTCCGCGACAAGGATGTCATCAAGAAGATACCTTTCCGCTACGATTATGACTCCAAAAAGTGGGTTGTCGAGCCGGAAGATGGTAAAAATGAGGAATTTGACACCATCGGGCAGGTTATCGAGGCGTATCAGAACTAGTTATAAGCTGTAAGTGGTGCGGCAATTCAGCCGTACGACAACGACGGGACCTCTATCGCATGGATAACAAGTTTTGCGGGAGAGCAATCATCAGCGATCGTAATGGGCGCACGATATTCGAAAAGACGCCTGGCCAACAAAAGCTGGTCGATACCATCAATTCCAATGACATCATTTTCGTATCAGGCCCGTCGGGTACCGGCAAGACCGCCATCGCCACATGGGTTGGTATTGCCGGCATTGACGACGGAAAATACGAAAGGCTCATCCTCACGAGACCGGTAGTTACCGGCGGTGAAGAACTTGGTTTCTTGCCAGGCTCTCTGGACGAGAAGGTTGCTCCGTACATGCAGCCACTGAAAGATGCCATTGCGATGATTAAGGGATATCCGAAGCAGCACGATGTCGAGAAGGAAGTCGTGAAGCGCGAACCTTTGTCCGCAAAGGAAAAGAAGCGCATGCGTGCGAGCGCGAAGGACGTACCGGCACCGGTGGACTTCTATGACCGCGTGCGCGTGTGTCCTCTGGCTTACATCCGTGGTTCGACGTTGGCCAAGTCGTACATCGTGTGCGACGAGTTCCAGAACGTCACCCCCATGCAGATGAAGATGATGATTACCCGTCTTGGTCGGGGCTCCAAGATGATTATCTGCGGCGACCCGAACCAGTGCGACTTGCCGGGGAAAGCGACTTCCGGTTTCTCCGATGCAATCAGACTTCTGGACGGGGTCCGGGGTATCGGTTTCATCGAACTGGGCGTGGACGACATCGTTCGTCACCCGATGATGAAGGAAATCATTCTCCGCTATGAACGTCCGGGATACCGGGCAAATAGCGGGAATTTCTCCGATGAAGATGACTTCCGGAAAATTCCTTCGCACACATGGGAGCGCGACCGCGAAGGTTACGATTTCAGCGACGATGGAGAGGACGATAATATCTGCTCTCACTGCGATGGAACCGGGGTGGATTCGTTCACCGGGGATGCCTGTCCGATATGCCATGGGACCGGATACGCCCGTTAGAAAATTACAAGCAAAATATAAACTCTCTGGGTGAAAGCCAATCCCGGAGTATGGAATGTCTACACTCGAGTTCGTCACCTTAAAGATTAACATGTTGTCAACATTCATTGTTGCAATAACGGGCCTGCTGATTGCGGTGGGCACGCTCGTTAAACCATTGCGAAACTGGATAGTGGAGCAATTCACCAACAGGAAGGCGATTGCCACTGAACTCGACCTGGTGAAGGAAGCCCTTCAAGCTACATTGCGTAACCAACTTACCGAGGTTTACTATCGCTCGATTGAGCGCGGTTTTATCTATGAGAATGACCGTGAGAACTTCGAAAGGCTGAATGTCGCGTATGAAAAGCTTGGGGGCAATTCTTATATCCATACAATTCATAAGTTGATTTCGGTCATGCCGAATGAAACGACTGTTAAACAAACCAAGTCCAGCCCGCGGAAACGGGCACCGAGGAAATAGACTATGGCTACCGTGGATTGCTATCAAACAGGTGAGTACGGGTATTTCGGGGTTGAACGAGACCCTGACTATTATCGGAACCGTGGACCGATTCATCCAAGGCCCGTTCTGGAACACATGGTTGGTCGCCCGGTTGACTGGATGATGCATGTGTGCCATCCCTATTACATTCCGAACCAGCCTCCCCCTCCTCCCCCTCCGTGCTGCTGTTGTGGCCCGTTTCCACCTAACCCTCATTACCAGTGGTACTGGCCGTGGGCCCCATGGTGGAGGCCATAAAATTGCATCGTCCTGATTTCTTTCAGGAACTGGCCTCCTACGGGAGGCATTTTTTATAAACTGTCATTCGAGGTTTACTATGGATTTCAAAAAGACAATTTTTGAAGCATGTGCGGCGGTTCCCTCCATGGGTAGCGCCATTGCGGCCGCGTATGACTGCATCTTTGAGGCAAATGCTGGAACCCAGGCGACACCTGCCCAGGCATCGTCTACCCAGGTGCAGAATGGTGGCACCAGTCAAAATGATGTCGCCATCGACCCTGCCGCAATTACGGAAAATCCGGAAAGCGCCAAGATCCTGGCCGACATTGCAACTAAGGCATCCCAACAGAAACAGCAGGTCGAACAGGCCCAGAAGCAGCTTGACCAGACCACCGAGGCCGCCAAGACGACGCTCATGGAACTGGACAAGGAACATGATGCCCAGGAAACTCTCAACGAGCAAAACCAGAAGCAGATTCCTAATACCCAGGGGTAGTCAATGGTTCCGGCAATCAAGTATCTTGAATTCATGAAGGGCCTGTTCGAGGCGACCGGCGACCGCGGTGTAGTGGCCGCTGCCGAGACATTCCGCGCCCTCTGTGAAGGCAACTACTTCCGGCCACTGATGGTTCCGGATTCGATACGGCAGAATGCCGTCATCGACTGGAAGGGCTTTACCCATATTGTCCCGAGCGCTTCGAACACCTCCGGTACGTCGGCTCCCGATGTGCTTCCCGATGGCGGAAACACCATTAGTGGCCACTGTACAAGGGATATTGGTACGGAAACCCGTGAGGCGAAGTGGGAAGTTCCTGACCTGATTTCAGGTGGACAGGTGACCGGCCTCGGAAAGTACAAGACAGATGTTTTCCAGTCGGTACCCATTGAAGACATGATTAAGCGGGCACGGGCGAACCTGCCCAATCCGATGGAATGGGCTGTTTCCCTGAACCACATGCCGATGAAGTGCGGCTACTCGATAACATGCCCGAATAACCAGAACGGCGTGTATGCCGGTGACGGTGTCGGCGGTGGTTCCGATTCCGGTGGCGGTGGAGCGCCATCTTAATATGACCAAGCAATTTCTACTACTTTTAATAGCAATCATGATACTCATGGTTGCTTTTGCGTACGAGGTCGGAACGTTGGCAGTCGAGTCCGACAATATACGCATTGAACATCATGTTGAGAAGGATGGGACCTGGGTGGATACCTCGACCCCTTATGAACTACCCACCGGCAAAAGACCGGTGGGTTTCGTGAGCCACCGGTGCCAGTGACGTTTCCTGCTTCAATTGGCCACTGCTTTTTAGGTCCATAGGACGGTCATCCACAGGCGGGTCATCCGCAAGGCGTAGCGGTAATAGTACCGCGGTTTCCCCGGTTCGCGGGGTACCTTCATTATTTAGGACTCTAATCCCCTCGTCAAGGATATTGCATGCGGCGTTCGGGTCGCGGAGAATGACTGCACCGCAGTGCGGACATACCCATACCCGTTCACTAAGCCTGAGTTCCCTGTATATGCCACCGCAGTGGTTGCACATCTTCGAACTAGGAAAGAACCTTCCTACCTTCACGACCGTCCTTCCGTACCATGCGGCCTTGTACTCTATCATCCCGTTGAGGATGCCGAGTGCCTGATCCTGCAATGTTGCCGCAAGATTGTGGTTCTTCTGCATGCCCTTGATGTTGAGGGTTTCGAGACATATCACGTCGTAGTTGTCAACTATCATGCGCGATACCTGGTGGAGGAAGTTTCTCCTCCGGTTGCACAGTTTCTCATGTGCTGCGGCAAGTTTGATGCGAGCTTTCTCGCGGTTCTTGCCACCTTTGGCTTTCCTGGAATGTCTTCGTTGTAAAATCTTGATTCTTCTCTCCGACTTCTTACCGAAGTGCGGGTTCCTGATTTCCGTCCCGTCAGACAGTACGACTGTGGACTTGATACCGACATCGACACCGACGGATTTGCCGGTGCTTGCCAGTTCCTCCACCTCGACGTCGCAGCATATCGAGCAGTAGTAGTCGCCCTTCTTGCTCTTCTTCACGGTTACGTTGTAAATTTTCTTGACGTTTTCATGGTCGAACGTCTTGCCGTACCGGCACTTCACCGGACCTACCTTCGGAAGGACGATCGTATTGCCTACTATCAGCTTGTCTAAGTCCTTGTGGCACATCGCGTTGCGGTAGGATTGCCTGTCCTTCTTCGACTTGTAGTTAGGGTACTCGGTCCTGCCCTCGAAGAAGTTCTTATAGGCCTGCTTCATGTCCATGTAGGCGTTGGCAAGACCCTGCGAGTCGGCTTCTGTAAGCCACCCCCATTCCTCCTTGAACGACTTCAACTTCGGCTCGAAGCTCATGTACGTCTCCTCGTACAGGTAGGACTTCAGCTTTAGGCACTGGTTGTAAACGAACCGGCAGCAGCCGAAGGTCTTCGCGAAGAACACCTTCTGTGCCCTGTTCGGGTACAGCTTGATCTCTATGCCTTTCTTGACTATCATTCTAAAAAATCCTACCGGAACTGGTACTTCCGGTAGGATTCAATGTACGTAGGTACATCTTTAAACTCATCCACGTCGGCAAGTACCAGTTGCCTTCGTTCTACAGCTTATAAGATAGCAAAAACTCTTGTATCCGTCAAGAGCCTCTCATCTCACCCACTAAAGATGGGTGAGTTTTCCCGGCCCGACGCTATAAACTACCAGAAAAGAAACATTTTTGGACATTGCCATGAACGAAGAAATCTTTGATAGCATCTCGGACCTGCTTGCCAAGAGCGGCACGACCGTTTCCAAGAACATTGATGGCTCGATTGTAGTGTCGCTGCCGGACAGTTCGGAAAAACTCGCCGATTGTACTGACAACGGCGATGGAACCGTTTCCTACACGATGTACCTCGGTGATGGTACCGAGGAAGTCGGCAGCGGCACCCCGGAAGAGTTCAAGGAGCATGTGCTTGATGCACTGGATTCGTGGATTGACTATGTCCCGTATGACCATTCCAGTGTAGAACCTAATGTTCCGGCTGAATATCGCCATGCAATCGGCGAGAGCCGTGATGATGTCATGCGCAGGTCCCTCTTCGAAATGGGACTGGATGATGACCAGGCCGAAGCCATCATTGAAGTCGCGAATGCGCTCATGGAGGCCAGTTCGTCCGTATCCTTGACAATCGACAACATGCCATTGGAAGGAAAGAGCTTTGATGACTTGGTGGAACGAAACAAGCCGTTCCTTACCAGGAAGTGGCTTATTAAGCAGCTTAAAGACAAGAATGTGGACTTGGGTGATCTTGACTTGAAGAAGGCCGGTGTTTCCGCATTGGTGGAAAAACTTATGCCGGCACTTAGCGCCGATGAGAAGAAAAATGGCGGCAGGCCTACCAAGGCCCAGTTGAAGGATTTCGTCGAACAGTATAGGTCCGCCGCACACACGGAGACCATTCACGGCGATGATGAAGTCTTGGGTACCGCCTGGAACCAGTTCGGCAAGACTGCCAAGGACAAAACCTCCAAGACGGGTGGTAAGGCCAAGGCAACGACTGCGGTCATGGACAACGAAACCCCTATAGAGAGTGGCGAAGCCGACGATTACGATGAGGAAATCGGCTACAAGGAAGCCAATCACGGTGCCGGGGATGAGGATGAACTCAAATCCGAACAATTCATTGCCGACAACATGGGTGACACTGTATCCGTGAAGGATGCGGTCGTTACCGAGAAGAAGAACAAGAAGGGCGAGGTGGTCCAACACCTTGACGGGTTCACCGATGTCGAAGAAAACAATGTTGATACTGAAGCGGAACCGGTCGATGACGGTGATCCGATGATTAGGCTTTGGGACGGCGATGCTTCCTCGATTGGAAGGGAAGACCTGAGCGATAAGTATGACATTCCATCCGGAGCTCTTGAACAGGTTGAAAGTAGGACTAACCAACTGAAGGAATCGTTTAACGATATCCTGAAATCTATTCCTACCATACAAAGCCGTCCGGTGTCGTTCGTGATGCAGTTGCTGTTTGGCAAGGCCGGTGGTGGACTGCGCGGGACTGTCCTTCGCCTGATCAACAGCGACCAGGACACCTTGCAGAAGATCGAACGTGGAAAGGGAATCCTTGACATCTCCAAGGCGACGCCCGCACAGCGCAAAGAACTTGAAACTGCGATGAAAACCGAGACGGTTAAAAATGCCATCGCTAAAGTACAGCAGGAATTCGCTGACTATGCCGCATTCATCAGGGAAATTCTTCCGGCTGCGTATGATGAGGCATGCAACATTGAATCCGGCAGTGAACAGTCTGCGGAAGGCGATGTTTCCGAAGTCGCACCTGATTTCGTCAACATGTTCAGGACGTTCCTCTTTAACAAGAAGTGCCCGTTCGCCGGGTATCCTTGGTACGTGGTGGACAAGCTGTGCAGCAATCTCGGAAGCATCATTAAACTCGGTGAACCGACTGGTGGCAGCAGAAAGATTTCCGGTGTGCTGACTGGAAACCCCGCAACAGCCGTCGCAAAGTAAAGTTATATTTACATGACTAAAAAGACAGTTATTTCGGTAATTGTCTTTTTCGTTTGTATGATTTTTGCTACATTTACAATATGAGAAGAAAGAAAACCGTAATAAAGGGCGTTGCGATGGTTTCAGACGAAGAAGCCTGGACTCGTAATAAGCGCAGCTACAACCTAATGGACATTCAGCGCGAAGCGGAAGTCGCCAAAAGCGCACAGGCGATGAATGCAGACGAATTAAAGTATCCGAGTGATTTCTATGCCGTGATGCGACTGATGAAGCGTCATGGTGATGTCAAGCTAAGCCAGGTACTGGCTACATTCAGTCCACTCGGGTTTATCTGCCCGCAGTGTAACGGCACCGGCACGGTCAGGGAAAAGTATGCCACCGATATGCTTGCCGTCTCAACCGGATGTGCCGACTGGTCATACCGTGATGCCGAGTGCCCGCTGTGCAAGGGTACCGGGGCGGTACCCAAGAAGTTGCGACCTAAGATGGTCCAGGATGGCTGGGAAGAAGCATAAAGTTGGCACCCTCCTGCAAAGGAGGGTGTTTTTTTTATTTGCCATGTAATGTAGTTTCTTGCTGTAAAGCCATGATTTGTGCAGTTTTGGCTGCATAAAATATACGCTTCCCTATAAACTTACTGGAAAATCGTGGTAAATGGAATGCAGAAAGCAGAAACACAGAGACTGGTGACGGCACTATTCAACAACGACGACGCGGAGATCAACCGGATCGTCAGTGCCAGGCTTGAAAGCCAGTTCAAGCGCCGGGTCGAGGAGACCAGCAAGGCCGTGTTCGAAAGTATGCTGTCTGACCAGGAGCCTCAGTTTGGGTAATTCAGGGGAGTCGAAAAATGGGTGCAATAATTAACAATATGGGCATTTTCGAGACACCGGTGTTCGAGGGATCCACCGCCCATATCGCTGAGCGTATCGGTCTTGACGGTAAGCCGGTGAAGCGTCTGATAATTGAAGGTACCGCCATCGTATGCGGCGTGGTTGGTATCAATGGGCGTGATTATCCTTTGCCGATTATTCAGAGGGAAGTTGCACGTCTGAACCGTGACTATGTTGCCTACGGTCGTCTCGCCGCGGAACTCAACCATCCGCGTCTGGACGAGGAAGGCAAGCCTCGCGACTATCCTATTTTTGAAATGAACTTGAAGAAGACCTGTGCCGTCATTGAGGACCTTCACATGGAAGGTGACAAGCTCAAATGCCGCATGGTCGTTGCCGAGGATACCGATGCTGGTCATGACCTGGCTGGTCTTATTAAGGCTGGTTATCATCCGGGCTATTCTCTCCGTGGTGCCGGTGATACGGTCAAGAAGGTGAACGCGCTTACCCGTGAAGAATATGAGCAGATTGCCGACAACTACACAATGATTACCGTTGATGTGGTTGGCAACCCGAGTTTCGGTCAAAGTGCCATATTCACCGCGAGACGTGAATCCGTGGAGAAGCCGGTAAAGGTCCTCACAGAATCAATCAATTCGCTGCGCCGTGAAGTGGCATACAACAGGGCCCTGATATCCACCGGGTATCGCAGCTATAACCGTGAATCGCTCATTGGGTACCTGAGCCAGATGAGATAGGGATAATATGGTGCTGGAAAAGATATTGACAGAAGCTGAGATTGGCTCATTGCCAGAAGGTATTGCAGCCAAAATCGAGTCGGACTACCAGTCGAGGTTGGAGGCCGGTGTCAAGGCAGAATCTAAAAAGACTGCCGAGAAGTTCTCCAAATTACTTGAATCCGTTAACAACAAAGTTGAAGATAAAATCAACGCAGCAGTAGAGTCGTGCATAACAAACATGCAGACCGATGCTATCAATACCAAGATGTATGCGGCTTTGAAAGGCGTTGCCGCTATTCTTGAAAACTCTCTTGGTGTTGATGGATTTGGCGATACGCAGACTGTTAAGGAATTGAAGCGTGAATTGGCCAAGGTCAATCTTGAATTGAAAGAGAATTACGTTAAGCATGAGGAACTTACTGACCGTCTCAATAAGGCCAATGCTGAAAAGAAAGTTCTCAATCTTTGTCAGGGTCTTGACCCCAATACGGTCAACAGTGTCCTCGACCATTTCCGTGGCCATGACGAACGTGAAATCACCAAGGAAACCGTCACCGCGTTCATCAACTCTCATCTTATCGATGACCAGAATGGCTTTGTCCTCGATGTCGATCCTGATCCGAACGATATCAACATGGACAAGATCCGCAATGCCATCAAGGATGCCGACGATTTCCAGTTGGATTTCAATGGTAACGATGACCCTGCCCAGCAGAAGCAGACAGCCGCACAGCGCAACTTTGTCGAATCGGTTGGCCGTGGCCTGAAACCGCAGAAAATTGGGCTCCAGGGCACGACTGTCACTCTCGAATCCATTCGTGGGGAGAATGCCGAACCGGCTGACGACGTTGGACTTGCCATGAAGCAGATGGCTGCCTACGACGAACTGGGCATCGGTGGCCGTTTCGGGTAGTTAGCTGTTAATGAAAATGCTAACAAAATTTAACTAAACATACTTAAATCTGCTAATGGAAATAATGTATATTTAGTTATGCCTAGTTTGATATGCCGACCGTGTTAAGGCTCTTCAGCAATGGAGTAGGACTAGGCAAGTCAGCCGTATTGCTTGATGCATATTAGGAATATCGCGTAGATATGGCTGATTAAGTGCCGTTACGGCCTACCCAGTGATGGGCAAGGTAGGAAATCACATAGGTCTATCTCTTGGTAGATTTAGGTAGGTTTCGGATAACGGTAAAAGTGTCATAAATTGACAAATTAGGCGGCATTCGTGCCGCCTTTCTTGTTTGGCAACAAAGAGATAGTTTTCCCCTGGATACGGTATCGTCCTTTGGGACGGTTATAAACTGTAGAAGAGGTATTTATGCGTTCTCAGAGAGATTACAACCAGCCGCAGCAACAGCCCGGTCTCGTTATTCCGGGAATGGGTCCCGGTTCCATGCCACCGGCACAGCCAGGTTTCCCTCCCCAGCAGATGACGATGCCCGGCGGAAATTATGCGCCAAATCCTTACCCATACAACCAGATGGGTGCTGAATTTGGTGGTCCTGGGTATGTGCAGGGGAACTTCCCTCAACAGCAACAGCAGCCGAACCAGGGTGGATGGGTTTCTCCGGGATACCGAGATCCTAATTCCATTTCCGATGTTATGGACTCTGCCCAGGCCGATGCGGCAGTGGACAAGTATGATGCGCTCATCAACCAGTTGAACGGTATCGACCCTGAACTTTCCGAGGTCAGGGCCGGCGGTGCTGTCGTCACGAAGAGTGTCGATGCCACCTACCATGAAATGCTCCGTGTCATCAAGCTTCTGGAATTCCCGGAAGAATGGATTCCGCCTACCCGCGCAAAGTACGTCGAGTCCGTTCGTGCCGGTGGTAAGCCAATCGTTGACAAGTTGAAGAACTATGCAGTCCAGATTGCCAAGCTGAGGTAACTTAATGTTCGGCCTTTCCCCGAGTGTATTCAATGTCAAGTCGTTTGCCCAGGTGGGCATTCTTACTGTGCTGGACGAAAACGACGGCATCACCATAACTGCTGCCGGCATTGATTCCGATGACCCCGAAATCTATGACCGGTTTGATATTGAGTACCTGCCGCGATATGGCGGTATCGACGAATCGTGGAACGTGGTGTGGAAAGGTGAGGAAACCGTATCCGGCATGGTCCGGTATGATGTTCCGGTCTACATTGAGTATGTAAACGAATATGGCGACCGCGATAACTGGAAGGGAACCTTTACGGTGTATGGCAAGGGCGCCAATGTCAAGAAGCCCATCGTCCAGTATATCAACAATATCGCGACCAAGGTCGGTACGACCGAGTACGTCACCATTTATGGTCACGATTTCAATGATGACCTCGTGGTGTTCCTGGACAGGCCCGACGGTACCTGTGTTTCCCTTTCCGGGAAGGACCTTTATCGTACTTACGGGAAAGCCGGTGGATACGATACGATTTCGTTCATCTTCGGAAAACCGTTTGTCGCCCTGGATTCGACCTGTTCGGAAATTTGCGGAACGTATGCAGTAAACCTCGGATATGGCGAATGCGGTGCAAACAGTATTGAGGCCGGCTCCGCCGATTTCACGACAGCATGGGATAACAACCTGTATCTCATCAGGTACCGTTTCGACAGCACGAACAAGGAATTGAGTGAACAGACACCGGGCGGCTCGATGACTACTGTCGATCCGAAATGCTTCTATTCCACCGACATCGAACTGGTGAAGGATGATTATGAATCCGATAGCAAGTCCCCGTCTGGCGGTGGTGTGACCAGTTCCCTCGGGAGCAACATTTATTTCCGCATCAAGCCCGGTACCGATTGCACCAAGCTCGCATATTACCGTGTAAAACTCAAATACTCCCGAAACCTCCCGAAACGCGCCGGGGAATTGACCCTTGACGGCATTGCCCTGTCCGAGGGTGACCTGGTATGGCTGGACAAGCAGTTTGATGGTGGCAACGGTCTGTGGATTGTGCAGAGTGGCGATTGGATTGGCCTCAAATCTTACCTTGATGGCCAGTCCGGTTACGATGAGTATTACAACCCATGCCAACGTCCTGAACAGGAACCGTTGCCGGTAGATTCTAACATCATCGCCGACCTTGGTGTGCATGTGAAGGATACGGTCACGGTCACATGCGACAGCGATGTCCCCGCCGAAAAGCGCTATGGTACACAGAAGATTTGCAATACTATTGTCCGTCCGGGTGATACGGTCCTCCTGACCAATCAGAGTGATGGTGCAAATGGCCTATGGGAAGTGACCTGCGCCGAATGGATACAGCGTACTGAGAATGTCCCTGCCCACAGTGGCACGAGCATTTCGGGTGATGATTTCGTGGTGGTGCAGAACGACATTGATTTCTGTACATGTCAGCACAACGGTAAGAACATCTTCCATATCTGGTATTACTACCTGAATGGCGCCTGTTACCTTGCACGCGCAAGCCGTACCGTCAAGATTACGTGCGGATTGAAAGGCAGTCTGTTCCCGTCCCAGGGTGTTGACGTTACTGACTACAAGATTACTGCGGAAGCCAATTCGGATCTTGTGACTGATAGCCACCGCACCGCCGGTGATCCGGTCAAGGAAACCTGCATGGAGGAAGTCGAGAACTACGATGCCGACCACCGGGTGGACATCAAGGACAACCGATACGGGTGTGGTACCGAAGTCATCGTTGCTCCCAATGGCATGAAGATATGCCGGTGCGAGCATGTGTACAACATCGACAAGGAGACCGCGTTCTCGACCAGGGACCGTAACGGGTTCAGTATTGTATTCTGGCAGTATGACGAGGAAAAGGAACGCTGGCACCTTTATGCCTACATAGGCGCCGGTCGATATGACCTTGGGATGAATTACTACGTGTATCACCTCTGCACCAACGGAATTGCGGGTGAAGAAGATGTTGATGAAAATGTGGAAGTCGGCCTGCTTGGGGAAGACGGTCGTCCGTTGGACGAAACTACCCATGATGCCTGGTTTGTAAACCATGGCGGAAAGCTGGCCGAAGGCTTTGGCCTGTTCGATGATACGTGGAATTTCAAGCTAGTGGACGAGGAAAGCGACGAGGTCTCGTATAGTCATGTGCTGAACGAGAAGACCCTGTATTCCATGTGGTCCATCAAGTGCACCACTACCATGTGTGGCACCAGGGTTTACCGTGATGGTTCCATCCTGAGAACGACCTGCGAGGACATGGGCGATGTCGAGAAGACCGGTTCGGTCATGGTCGATGTCATTCCTACTCCCGACACCTGGGGCTTCAAGTTCTACAACGAGGCCCTATCCAAGGGGCGCCTCTGCAACATTTGGAACTCCATGACGCATTAGGGAATAGTTTTTCCTGTGGATAGAAGTCAAAGGATTTTTTACAATGAGCCAAGATAACAAGGTTACGCACTACTCGTCCAAGGTGAAGGCAAGCATGCCCACGAAGATGCAGCCGGAATTTGATGAGAACGGAAACCAGACCGAACTCTCCATGCTGTATGGCACAATCGACAAGGCGTACCTCACGAAGCTCCTTGTTGAACATCGCGAGAAGATGCTCCCGTACAAGGCCCTCTGCAAGGAAGTCGGTAAGGAAAAGGCGAAGGAAATACCGCGCCCGGTGATGGATCCTCGCCTCGCCAGGATTATCCAGATTGTCATCGAGAAGACATTGGGTTCCGCCCGTTTCTCGGGATATACTCCGGAATGGAAGGAAGAGTTCAGGGGGCACGCCTTGCTGCTTGCCTTGAACTACATCCACAACTATGACCCGTCCAAGACGAAGACTGCAAAGAGCAACGACCCGTACAACTACATCCGCCGCTGTGTGAAGTGCGCGTTCTTTCAGAAGTGGGAGATGCTAAACAAGCGCAGCGAAATGGTTCAGTTCGTGCCGCTTGACGAGGGTATCTTGCACTCCTGTATCGCATTCGACCAGTATGCGGGCATGGTGAAGCGCGAGAAGCAGCGTCGCCACTGGGGTGCATCCGCGAATGCCGGTCTTACCGGGGATACAATCGACGAGGCCATCCAGAAGGTCGAGAAGCTGGACAAGGATGTTGAAGACGATAATGTCCTTCCCGAGGATATGGAAACCATATAAACTTACGACGTAAAGATTTAGCTTCGTAGGTGTCCAAATGGGAATCAGAGTAAACAACGGTGATGCAGTAGGGATGATTGGTAACAATTTCGATACCCATCCGGACTATCGTCATGACCTCTTCTTGCAGGTCCAGCAGCTGGCGCGTGGCGTCGGTGATGTTACTAGCGGCAAGGCCGACGACTTTCTTGAACGTGCCTACGAGCAGAATTGGTGGCACACCGAGGACAAGTTGGCCGAGGTGCAGGACAAGTTCCAGGAAGATGACATGATTAACAATACTCCGGGGCGTGGCGTCAAGAACTATCGCCGCATGGAGTACGACATCATCAAGAACCCCAATGGCAAGGGTGCCGAACCTGACCGCAAGGCTGCTGAGGAAAAGGGCCTCCTTTCCAAGGAGGAACTGCTTGAACGCCTCAAATCCAAGAAGTGGACGATCTGTACGACCGCAAGCGCAGTCAGTAGCACCCCGATTACCCAGAAGGATTACGACGGGCAAATCAAGCTCCGCTAAGTTTCAACTTGAAACAATTCATGAAAAAGTGTCGATTTTATTCAAAAATCGGCACTTTTTATAATTGGCACGCATTTTGCAATAGTACCATCGAAAAACAAAAGGATTAACAAAGGAGTTAACAATGTCCAAAGAATTAGGTATTTTCCCGTTTGGTTCTTTCTTCGGAAAGGGTTTAGGTGACTGGATGAACGATCTCGCCGGTAATGGTGCGGTCGGCAACATCGCCTGCTACAAGACCGAGACCGAGACAGGGACCACGTTCATGTTCGATATGCCGGGTGTCCAGAAGGATGCCATTGACATCGGGTTCGATGACAACGGTCGCATCTTGACCGTAAGCGCCGTGCGTAAGTTCGACGATACCGAGGTGAAGATGAAGGCTCGCGTTGCGGTTCCCGAAAAGGCCGACTCGACCGGCGATGTCAAGTGCGCGTTGAAGGATGGTGTGTTGACCGTTACGGTCCCGTTGAAGAAGGAATCCCAGCCCCGCAAGCTGATGATTGAATAATCTTCTGGCGAACAATTATGGCCGTCCATCCGGGCGGCCTTTTTGATTTCCTTAGGAATTTGCGTACTTTTCGAGCTTTTGTTTCAGTCTTGCTTTCAGAGGCGCCTTATCGACCTGTTCGATGGCCTCGCGGAGTGCCTGAACGAAGTCTTTCTTAGGGGTATCCCCGCGTGCTTCTTCGATGACTTGCATCGGGGTCTTTTCCTTTTCTTCCTGTTTCGGGGCTTCCTTGGTCTCCTGCTTCGGTTCTTCTTTCTTCTCGTCTTCCAGGCCGTACTTGCAGTGGCCGTTGCAGTCGGGATCGCCGCAGGGGCAGTCGCCGGTTGCCTCGATAATCACCGTCTTCATGCCGGTGATGACACTTTCCAGTACGACACGGTCCTTGATCGATGCCTTTGCTTCCTTAAAATACCTATCAAGTTCTTCTTTCATCGGGGGTACCTCGCCATAGACTTATAGGTTCGGCCCATTAAAACATATAAATCTATCGCTGAAATGACGCCGTTCTACTATGTAAGAGAAATCGAGAAGCTGCTTGTCGCCATCTACGACATGTTCGACAACCTGCGCGTGAACAAGTACACTGACATGAACCGCACCGAGTATGCGGATACGGTCAGGGTCAAGCTCGTGACGCACTATTCGGACGACTTCGCCAACTGGTTGAGCTCCACAATGAGCAAGCAGCAGCTGCAGGTCCTGCCGGTCGCGGGACTGCGTTTTACCGGTACATCGAAAGATGACAGCAACCTGGTCCAGCCGACATACGCGAGGGAAATCTATTCCAGGCGCAACGACTTCTGGATTAGGGACATCCAGCCGAAACCTACTGTGTTCAGGTTCGAGCTTACCGTCCTTTCCAGCAATTTCTCCGACTTCGCCCAGTTGAAGGAAAACATTGAACCTTACTTCAACGATTACAGAACGGTCCGCCTGAAAGAATTTGACTTTGCGCCCGAGATTGAACAGCCGGTTCCAATCTTCCTGGCCAGCGTGAACGACAGTCTTGAAGACGAAACCGACAATACCGGTTCAAAGTTCCAGCAGTACAAGACTACCTACCAGCTTGAAGCGCACGGCCTGATGCACAAGCCGTACGCGCTTCCTGCAGAAATCCGCTATGCCGAGATGAACTTCATCGTGAACAAGCAGTACAACGATGTCGAGCAGATCCTGGTGTACCCGGACGAGATTGCCAAGCAGAAGCGCCGCGCATGGGAAACCGTGGAGCCGTCCATCAGGGAAGGATATTCCCTGTTGAAGACATTTGCCAAGACCCTCGTCCGGCGCGGTGAGGTTGATGGCGAGGAATACTGGGCAGACGAGACCATCAGGTACGCCATGCTCACATACAACGAGATTAGCGGAGTTGATACTACCGGCAACAATATCGGTACCAACCCAATCTTGAAAGGATACCAGAGGGACGAGAACGGCGAATACGTCCTCGATGCTGATGGTGACCGCATTCCGATTTACGACTGGGAACAGGTCATTGTCGATGACATCGAGCGTCCTGCCGAGGTGCCGTCTTTCGACCTTATCCATCTCACGTTTGATGAAGACAGCGCAGTCGCAACCGACATGAGCGGTCTAGGCCGAGACTTCGTTGCAGTGAATGACGATACCCGTAAGTTCATTCCCGGGCTTTCTCCGGGAAACGGAACGAATACCGATGGTGGTTATGTATATGATACACCGACCGGTGACGATTCCAGGCTTTATTGGTCCCAGATTTTGAACTGGTTCGGTGATAACAAGGAAGGCACAATCGAGAGCCCGTATACATTCAAGGCGACATTGCAGTTCCAGGAGAGTGTTCCTGGAGACACGCTGTTCCAGTACCTGTACAACCCGGATGACGTGACCCTTGAAGACGGCACGGTAATACCTGCTGAAAGCGTATGGTTCGACTGGGGCGTGATGGACAGCAAGCTGTATTTCACCTATCACACCACGACCCAGAGTCGGACGTTCGAGACGGAGACATTTGAGTTCGACAACCAGATGATTTATTCGTTCTACTTCGTGCTGTATGGCCATGGCAAGCGGGGCATCTTCGGCGTGAAGACCAACCTCAATGATACCATGGTTGCATTGAAGACGGTGGAGGTTGAACAATGACCGTTGCTGAAATGATTGAGCAGCAGCGCAGGAAGTGTGAGGCCGACAAACAGGCCAGGCTGAAACGGGCGCATGCCCCAAAGCCAAGTACGCCCCCTCCTGCCCCGAAGAAGATGAGTGCGGCTGAACGTGAGCGTGCGTTCATTGAAGATCGGACTTATGATGGCAAGCCACCCGAGGGCGGAATGGCCAGGACTATCCGTAAGGAAAGCCCGGATGAATACGTTGCCCGCGACGGAACGCGCACCTTTGTCCCATGGCGCTATGTGGCCATGCAGGACCTTGAACTACCGGATAATGGCAATCCATATCGGAAGCCGTCCCAGGATGATAACGTGAAGAAGCCGCTTGACCCTTGGGGTCGCCCGTCTGGATACGTGGGTTCGGCTGCAGGTCCCGGTGGTATTTCGCCGGAATATGACCCATGGTCAATTTCCGGCAACGTGCCATCCTCCCAGGGTGGACAGGCTGCCGGGTGGGATGACTGGCTTGCACCGGCTCCGATGCAACCTCCAATGCAACAAGGGGCTGCCCCGGCACAAAATGGCGGATGGGATTCATGGATGGCACCTACCCCGGCACCGCAGGCACCTACCGAGCAGCAACCGACAGTTGATACCAATGGCACGTTGGACATCATGCGAAACATGAGGCCATAAGGAACTAATTTTAATACAAAAAGGAAGACACTAAAATGGGAATGAGCATCCAAGAAATTCTTGCTGCCCAGCAGAGGGCGGCCAAAGCAACATGCAAGTACAAGGCGCCTGTTGTGAGAAAGCCGGTATCTAAGCCGGCACCCTCTTCTGTCCAGGATCTGTTGAAGGCACAGCAGGCTACCGCAAACGCCACTCGCAAGGTTATCGTACCGCCGTCCCCGGCTGCACAGGCAAGGACCGCAAGCGTGGCTGAATTGATTGAACGCCAGCGCATTACCGCTGCTGCCCAGAAGGCTCCTACGTCGGGAGTGAGCCCGGTTCTTTCTGCCAACCAGAAGGCCGTCATCGATTCTATCCGCGAGCGGTACAAGACGTTCCTTGCCAAGCTGGACAAGGAACTTGAAGGACAGGAATTGTTCATGCCTCCTCCGGCGCCCGCACCGGTTGAAGAAAAGCCCGCCGAACCGATCTTCACCCCCAACATTCCCGCAAGCGAAAACCTCGTGGTCGAAGCTGCTGAGGCACCGGCTGGTGTGAACGGAATTTCCGTCGGTGAAGAGCTGGGTGGCCAGGTTGCCATTACGGCCCGCCCGAAGCGCAAGCGCAAGGCAAAGGTCGTGAATCAGGGAAGCGAGGCGACTGCCGAAACGCCGGCAGTGGAAGCATAATGCCCACACTTATATTTATTGCGGCGGTGGTTATTGCCGGGGCTATCTTCTTCAATCACAATGATTGGGGTAGCTTCCGGTAGGCCTCTCGCTATAAACTGCCGATGTATAAAAGAGGTTCACTATGAATTCCGTTAGTAAAAAAATCCTTACCGAAGCAGCCACCAAGATTACGGGCGATCCAATGGTTGCAAAGCGTGTCGCCCTCATGGTTGCTCGTATGGAAGCTGCCGATGGAAAGGGTGAAACCTTCTCTACCGTGAAAGAGCTCGCCAACTGGCTGCTCGATGAATCGAACGGGCTCAACAAGATGCACTGGGGAGTGGATAAGATGAACAAGCACACTCTCCTCGAAGAAGCATACGACCTTTGCCGCGACACCGGCGACAAGCTGGCGGAAACCTATGTTTCCCTTACCGGAAAGCCGGCTGCCGATGTGAAGGTCGATGACGAGACCGTCATTGCCAAGCTCAAAGAACTCCAGTCCCGCATGGGCGATGCCGTGTCCAAGAACGGTAAGTTCCCGGAAGGGTTGAAGAACATTTTTGCCGATTTTGATGAGAAAATTACCGGCATTCTTTACAAGTACCAGCAGTTCAACGGATAATTTGTAGCCACTGCGGCATTTTCGTATTATATTTCATCAGAGGTACCTCGATGAAGATGACCGATATCATGGCTGCCCAGAAGGAAGAGATGCTCCGACACAAGTGGATTGAGTCGGAAAAAGCCGGCCATGACCTCGGTGATTCCGTTATGGTCCAGTGGACCAAGGAACATGGTGCCGGATGGCGCTACAATTTCAATCTCGAACATCTTATGGAACTTCCCGAGGGTGACCACGCCATCTACTTCGGTATTTTCCTTGATGACACCTCAAAGAAAATTCTCATCGACACTATGTCCAAGTTCGTCCCGTCCGGCTGGGATTTCAAGTGCGACAGATGCACCTTGGCGTTCGGCAATCCGGACGACCACCCCGATGTTAAGGAATACATCGCGGCAAACTTGGGCAACAAGGTAAAACTGAAAGTCGTTTCAATCGGCGTAGCGGTCGAGGTATTTGCCGTAGGCGTTACCGGCGACTTCAAGTCCACTATTGAACGGCCGCACATCCCAGTTGCAGTGCCGCCCGGTGGCCATTCAAAGAATTCAAACTTTATCAAGACGTGGAAGGACTATGCGCCAAAATTTGAACTCACTGGCACTGTCGATACCTTCCCTCGAATGTTCGCATGACAAGAGAAATTATAACAGAAAAATTCAATGAGAATTTCGACAATGAGTACGTCTCGCGCGACTTCCCCCTGATATCGGCCATGTGTGCCAAGAATGATTACACTGGTTGCTACATCCTGAAATTGGTCACCGGTGAAGGCGTTGTCGCGATGGCCATCGTCGATCCGGACGGCTATCCGTTGAACACGAAACTATGCGCGTTCGAGGTCAGGCACGATTGCCGTCACAAGGGGTACGGCAAGGAACTCCTGCAATACATCCTAATCAACTATGATGATGTGCGTGCCGTTGTACTTAGAGAAGCACTCGGGTTTTACCGCAAGTGCTTCTTCAAGGTAATCGATGATAACGGTGGACAGGTGGTCACGGTCGAGGCTATTGCCTAGGTTTTCCAATAGGATACTTCTGGGCCATTTCTTTCGTGGTCAGGTACATCAGTTTCTCGAAATCGTTCATGTTGTTGAACTTGATAATTTCCTTTTCCAATAGCGGGTTGAATTTCCTGATGTGCTGCCATTGCTGCTCATCGCGCATGGCCTTTGCTGGATTTCCCTGTGCGATGATTGGCTGGATGAAGCATCCGGTCGGGTGCTTGGGACGGGCCTCGGTCTCGACGGTGGCATCGTTGTAGGACGGATCGATGCAAAGGGCGGGCTCGCGGTCGAACGCGATGTCGGCAAGCTGCATGATGAATTCGGCAAACTCGTACCCGACAAGGTTCCCGAGGGACCTCATGGCGACTTCGGTGTCATCGCCGGCAACCTCGAATATGCGGATGATGGCATCCGTCAGGTCCGGGTTGTTCGTTGTCTTGAATACGCTGGTGCGCAGTAGCTCGATTGGTTCCATGACGGAAAGTTTATAAACTGATGGCATGGACGCCAAGTATATCACACGCGATGACATGGTCCGCCGTATCATTTCCAGGATGGGTGGCCAGTGTCAGGAAATTGAAATGGTCGTGGAGGAAGACCGCGGTCTCGGCCATGTCCACATGGCTATCGAGGACACCGAGGACTTCTTCTACCGTTATTGTGTGGACGAGGCCCAGTATATCGACCTCATGGTCCTGCATCTTCTACCGGGTGTCATGGAATACCGTGTACCGGACAACGTGGTCAACGTTATCGAGGTAAACCCCAGTTACGGTAATACCTTCTCCCCGATGATGGCCTGGGACGTGGGTCCCGGCGAATCCCTTATGGGTGTCGGTGGCGCCGGCCTTGGTGGCCTGGGACAGTTCGACCTCATCACCTACTCCGGCGCGTTGCGCTACTTGCAGGATGTCAAGAAGCTGGTCGGTACCCAGTATCACATCAAGTTCCACCCGACGGACCACCTCCTGAGGATCTACCCGACCCCGAGGTCCAGGACGAAC
>Ga0310691_10002526_pt1 | contig 24036 bp, 23 predicted proteins | sample 176DNAGHGlowgp2_FD_203887 | JGI IMG/M metagenome (GOLD analysis project Ga0310691, IMG submission 203887) | Sheep rumen microbial communities from Palmerston North, Manawatu-Wanganui, New Zealand - 1766 DNA GHGlow gp2 (v2) (version 2) | ecosystem: Host-associated > Mammals > Digestive system >...
AATCTAAATCTTTACTACCATACTTTTTTTGTAACTTATCATATTCTTTATTTAACTCTTCTAACATACTTCACCTGTTTTATAAAATCTAAGTTTTCCCTTATATTCTAGTGATAATTCTTTAACTTTTTTAAAATCATTAGGTCTTGCTAATCTAGGTAGTTTAATATCTATATTAGCATTCTTAAATACATACTTAATAAACTCAACACAATAAAAATAATTTCTTCTTTCCATAAACTTAATATTTAATCCATTAGCAAACAATCCAATAACATTAAATCTATATTTATATCTATTTTCATACATATAGTGTACTAATTTTTCTATTATCTCATATTGTTCATCAGTAACATCTAATGTATATATAGATGCATCTGTATTTTTAAATCTTTTATATGTACCCTTATCTAATCTTTCATGTACATATCCACCATAAAAAGGAATATATGAATATATTCTACCAAAGCTATACATTTCTTCTAAATTTTCATCTAAAGCAATAGAAATATGTGAATATTCAGCATGTGTATAATATTTTATAACTTTAGCCAAAACAGTCCCAGTATAAGTTAATACAAGATATACTTTTTTCATTTTCATCCCTCTATTATATTATATCAAAAAAATAATCATTATAAAAGGAACTATAATAGTTCCTTATCTTCTAATTTTATAATATGCAAAATCATGCTTTTTATCTTGTGCAAAACAACCATCACCCATTTGTATTCTACTATTAGTATAAAGTGTTCTAATACTAGTTGCAGAATTAAATGAATATTCACCTAATCCATCACAACCTGATATATCTACATATATTAAATATTCATTACTCGCCATACATCTAGGTCCTATATTTTTTGCCATATATAAATTTAATTCACTAATTTTTTCATTAGAGAATAAAAAGCATTCTCCTATATATTTAACATTATATCCAATAAAACGTTCTAATATAATATTATTACATAAAAAATTATCTCCAATTCTTTCAACAGAATTTAAATATATACTACCTAAACTATTATTAGAATATAGAAAATTATCGCCTATTACTTCTACATTAGGAATTGAAATTTGTAAAAGACTATTATTATAAAACATAAAATTATTTCCTATTTCAGTTAATCTTTCATTTTTATATCTTATAATTCTATTTTGACTATCTATTTTTATTTCAGCTTCACCATAAGGTAATTTAAAAGTAATTACTCTACTTTTATCTTTATTTTCTCTTATACTAATATGTTCAATATCTTGTAATGTATCATAAAAACTATCTCTTACTTCTTCATATATTGTAGAATATTGTGGTTTATATTTTATAAATTTTTTTTCATATAAATCCAATATATAGTTATCCATTATTATATATCTTTCTCTATTGATATGATAATCAAATATAGCATTTCCATTATCTATAATTACATTATCTGGGCAAAAATACACATTACCTATCTTACAATTATATGCAAATTCAGTACCAGTATTATCTTTAACAGTTTCTTTTTTTAATTGTCTTACTATAAATTCATTTTTTAAATCATTTAAACTTTGTTGCATAATATCCTCCACTTTAATTATTAATTATCATATCATAAATAAAATATAATTCCAACAAAAACATATAATTAATTGAGGTGTTTATGAAGAAAATATTAGTTATATATGGTGGAAATTCAATAGAACATGAAATATCCATAAAATCTTTTAATACTGTTATAAATAATATTGATGAAACTAAATATATCATAGATAGTATATATATATCTAAAGATAATATTTGGTATCATAATAATAAAGAAATAATTAATATAATAGAGTTTATAAAACTATATGATTTAGTATTTCCACTAATGCATGGTAAATATGGTGAAGATGGTTGTATACAAGGTATGTTAGAATTATTTAATATTAAATATATAGGAAATAGTCTTGGTACTAGTTATTTATGTATGAATAAATTACGTACTAAAGAAATATTAACTGGTTATAATATACCAGTTTTAGATAGTAATTATACTATGTATCCTTTAATAATAAAACCTACTAATGGAGGATCATCAATAGGTATAAATATAGTACATAATGATAATGAATTAGATAACGCAATTAATGAAGTATTAAAATATGATAATAGTTATATTAAAGAAAAATATCTAGATAATCCTAAAGAATATGAATGTAATTGTTTAATAAAAAACAATGAACCAATAATAATGATTGGAGAAATTATACATAATAATACTTTCTATGATTATAAAACTAAATATGAAAATGATAATATTTGTACTAATTTAAATCCTAATATAGATAGTAATATAAAAGATAAACTTATTAATTATACTAAGAAAATAATTAATATATTTAATATTAAAGATTTAGCTAGAGTAGACTTCTTATGTAAAGAAGGAAACATATACTTAAATGAAATAAATACTATGCCAGGTTTTACTAATATAAGTATGTTTCCTTCTATATATAGTAATATTAATCTAACTATTAAGGATATACTTAATATATTAATTGAAAATAATATATAAAAAAGGAAATATTATAAATATTTCCTTTTAACTTATTCTAAAGTGACCTAGTATATCATTTCTATACTCTAATATATCTTCTTCATAATTATGTTTTTCAGATTGTTTATTATGATGTATAACGAATGGTATACCATGTTTATTTCTATAATTAGATATAACACCAATATGATCTTTAAATATAACTATATCTCCACCCTGCCACTCTTCAATCTTTTTTATATCAGTAGTTAATTTAATAGCAGTATTTTCAAAATATATAAGTAAATTTCTTACTCTTCTAAAGTCTATATTCTTATCTATTTTATCTATATTATATAGTTCTTTATTATTTCTTATATGTTCGTCTACTAGTTCCATTAAATCATATCCTGAACCTTTAAGACCTTGAATTGGTATATCTACACATACACCATATTCATCATCAGGATAACCATTACTATAGTATTTACTTTTATATTTTGGTTTAGTAGCAATATACTTTCTTGCATTTTCTAGTATATCTGTTTGATCATCTATTCCATCATCATCTTTATCTATACTACTTTTATAAGTTTCTATTTTAAAATGTTCATTAGTATATTTCTTATGTGGAATTATATTATATCTATAAAGTACATTATATATAATAACAATTATTAATATTAATACTATTGGTGCTATTATCTTTTTCATATTATTACTTCCAGTCTTTAATAGGTATGTTATTTTCTTCTACATAACTATATTTCTTAAGTAATATTTCATTATATTCTTTTGTAAATTTATACATAGGAATAAATATGAAATATTCTAAGATACATATTAACATAAAGAATAATAATGTGTCTACTATATTTCCATTTAATAATGTAAATAAACTGGATACTAAAGCAAATAAAACAGGTACAATTAAGTTTAACTTATTTCTTTTTAATTCTTTAGTAGCTTTATCTACTCCAATTTTAATATACTCTAATTCTTTAATTTTATTTCTACCCTTTTTATTATATTTCTTATTTAAATTCATTAAATTATCAGTAGCATTCTTCATCTCTTCACAAGCACTCATATATGCTTCACTAATAATTGTTTGTTTATCTTTTCTATAAATAACCTTATATAATATTAAGAATAATAATGGTAAGCCTAATACAAATAATGATGGTATATTTATATTAATCATTAATTCAGATAAAATTATAATTACTGAAATTAAAGCAATATAAATATATTGAAGTACTATACCAGTAAATATATTATGTATTTTACCATTAATTTGTTTTCTAATACTTCTTTTACTAATTAACTTATATATACGAGCAACTAATAAAGTAATAAAAATAGATGCGATAAAATTACCTAAACTAGTCTTTACATTTAATAAGTTTCTATCATAATTAAATATAAATTCTAATCCATTAAAGAAAAATATTACAATTGCCCAATATTTAAATAAATCTAATAAATATTTAACTTTATATTTTAAAGGTAATTTACTACATTGTTCTTCACAATATGATTCAACATTACCATCAATAATAGTATCAATATCTATCTTTTCTTTCTCTGCTCCTATAAAAGTATATAACATATTATTAAGTATTTTGTTTTTTGTTTTACTATCTACATTCTCTAATAATATATTAGAATATTCCTCAACTTGTTCAAAAGTTTTCTTATACTTTCCCTTTAATTTAGTAGTATAAGATAAATAATTCTCTTTCACTTTATCCTCCCTAAACGTACTTTTACGCTTCCCTATCTTAAATTAGACTTACACATAATATCACATTAAAATAGTCTTTGTCAAACTGAAATATAATTATTTATATAGTATACAATTAATATAAATTTTATTTATTACAAAAAAACTGGTTATAAACCAGTTAATATTATAATGGCGTCCACGATTGGAATCGAACCAACGACCTATCGCTTAGGAGGCGATTGCTCTATCCTACTGAGCTACGTGGACACATATATATTATATCATAAAAAAGATAGAATATATATTCTATCTAAAAATAATTATACACTATAATAAAGTAGTTTTATCAAATAATTTATTATAAAATTTATATCCAAATTCTTTAAAACTTACTGCCTTATCTACAAAACTTACTATCCAGCTTTCAGCATATCTAGGTATATATATATCAACTGGAAACATATGAGTTCTAATAATATCTTTTTCTTTTTCACTTAAATGAAAATGTTTACTAGAATTATTAATTGCTTCTTTAGGATGTTTGGTTGTAAATAATAATACTTTTTTTATTATTCCTTTTTGTTCATTTACTTGACCCAAATAAAAATCATGTAATAATCCAGCTCGAGCTGTTTCTACATAATCAAGTTTAAATATTTTAGTTATTTTATATGAATAATATGATATTTTTATACAATGCTTTAATCTAGTATGATTATGATGTTTAATATCTTTTAATTTCATATATTCACTATTAGAAAATATATCATTTACTATAGCCATATATTCTTTATCTAATTCATAATTAGGCATATTAATCAACCTCATAATAATTATAACATTATAAATAAAAAAAGGAAAATTAACCTTTTAATTTTCCTTTTACTCCTTTAACACCTTGAGCATATCCACTTAATATATTTGTATCAAATGAGAATACTTTTTTCTTCTTAGCTTTATAATCTTTAATAGCAATAGTTATTACTTCATCTAATAATTCTTCATATGGTTTACCAACTGGTTCCCATAAATAGAATGCTAAAGAACCAGGTATAGTATTTGGTTCATTAATAAATACTTCTTTAGTTTCTTTATTTATTAAATAATCTATACGTACAACACCACTCATATTTAAAGCTTTAAATGCTTCACAAGATATTCTTCTTACTTCTTCTTCCATATTAGAATCAATACGTGCAGGAATTATACGACTTGCACTTACCATACCTTGAGATTTAACTCCACCAGTTTTAGCTCCTTTAGAACCTTTACCATTTCCAAGATATTTATCTTGATATGTTAAGAATTCAGATTTACTTTTAACTTCTTCTATAGCACTTGTTTGTTGATATGCATAATTTCCTAATACTGAACAGTTTACTTCAAGTAAATTTTCTACTGCTTTTTCTACTATAATCTTATTATCATATTGAATAGCATCATCAATAGCTGCTCCAATAGCAGTAGGTTCTTTAACATAAGTTATACCAACACTACTACCTAATTTAGCAGGTTTAACAATTACTGGATATCCTAATTCTTCAATACGATTTTTTATATCATCTGGTGTTTCAGCATAATCTGAATCATAGAACCATAAATATTTTACTATAGGTAAGTTCATTGATTCAAATACTTGTTTCATAACTACTTTATCTTGTCCTAAAGCACTACCTAATACTCCACTACCTACATATGGAATACCTATACTATCAAGTAAACCAGCTAAAGTACCATCTTCTACATTATTACCATGTACTATTGGAAATACTATATCTAAATCAGTTATATTACTTCTAAATAAACCTGTTGTTTTTTGTAAATAAAATTTATCATCTTTCTTAATTAAACAACATTTATTACCATATTTTTTTAAATCTTCAAAATTTCTAAATACATCTATATCCATGAACATTTTACCAGTATACCATGTTCTATCTTTTGCTATATAAATAGGAATAATATCATATTTATCTTGATTAATATGTTCCATAGCTTGTAGTGCAGTTATTATACTTACTTCATGTTCAACAGTTTCTCCACCAAAAATAACTCCTAATTTTAATTTCATATTATCACTCCTTATTCATTAAATAAATCCGGTAAATCGTTCTCTAAAAGGACATATGTATTACCTTGATCTAAATTATTCATTATTGTAAATGCTTCTCTTACATCATTAATAACTGATATTTTATTTTCATTATAACCTTTTTCTTTTAATCCATCAAGAATTGGTTTTGTTTGTTCTTTACCTACTAATATAACATAATCAGCAGCCTCAGATATATATTCACCAAATTTTTTATTTAATTCATATTGTTTATCTCCAAGTTCAATCATACCAGGAGTAACTACTATCTTAAGACCAGGCATTAAATTTAATACATCTAGTGCCATTTTAGAACCTACTGGATTTGAATTATATGCATCATCAATTATATTAATTCTTCCACTCTTCTTAAGTTCAAGTCTATGTTCAATAGTTTTAACTTGATTAACACCACGTTGTAATTCACTTATAGTCATACCTAATTCATGTCCAAGTAATATACCAGCTAAAATATTATATACATTATGAGTACCTAATAATTTAGTATGGAAATGATATAAATTATCATCACCTTTAAATTTAACATCAAAATCAGTACCAGTACCAGATAATTTAATATTTAAACCAACACAATCAGCATCTTGATTTTTAATACCAGTCCAAAGTACTCTACATTTTTGATTTTTTAATTTATAACTTACTTGCCATTCATCATCACTATTAAGTACAGCTATACCACCTTCTGGTAATGATTCAATAAGTTCAAATTTTCCCTTTTGTATATTTTCTCTAGAACCAAAACTTTCTAAATGTGCTTCTCCAATGGTTGTTAAAATACCATGTGTAGGTTTCATTAATTTACATGTAGTTTTAATCTCACCTACTTTAAATGCTCCCATTTCTGCTATAAATAAATCATTAAATTTATCTAAATAATTATTTATTGATCTAATTAATCCATATGGAGTATTAAAGTTCTTAGGTGTAGGAAAACTATTATATTTAACACTTAATATATCATTAAGTATATTTTTACTACTAGTTTTACCATAACTACCTGTAATACCTATAACAGGTATATTCATCATTTTTAATTTTTTCATAGCCATACGTTTATAATGTAAATATACACATTTTTCAACAGGTATATTTATTTTATTAGCTATTAATATAATAAAGTAACTTAAGTATGCCATAGCACCTATAATTAAGAAATAAATTGGTGCTAAATCATCATTATAATTGCATAACATAATTATAATTGGTATTAAATATAATATTGTTTCTGTAATAAATAATCTTTTAATACGTGCTGTTATAACTAATGGTTTTTTAGTTTGTTCTTTTTTAGTAACACTTATATATCTTGCCATTATTACAACGTATAAACCACATATAAACCCAGATAATACATATATATCCATCTTAATAAATAAAAATACTAATAAAGATAAAAATATAATATCCATACTAACAAATACTTTTTTTACATTTTTAAATATCCAAAATAAATATCTATTAGATTCATCATAATAATTTTGTTGTAACATGTGCATAGCTTTTTTTGATTTATATAAAGCATAAAATAACATGATACATAATGCTAATACAAATAATTTCATAACTTCCTCCTATAAAAAATTCCATAACACATTTACTGTTTGATTTAATCTCTCTAAATAAGCATAATGTGTACAACCTTCATAAACAACCAATCCCGCATCAGGTATTAAGCTTTCTAATTCTTTTGCTCTTTCAATAGGAACAGCATCATCATTTGTTCCCCAAACTATTAATGTAGGACATGTAATTTTCTTAACCATATCAGTTATATCATAATTTACATGTTCAACCATTATCTTTCTCATAACTTCACTAGCATTCTTATAATCAGTTGAACCAATATGTTTTTTAGCAAATCCTTCCAACTTATTAATACCAGGCACTTTTTTTAATTTTTTTAACATTCTAAGTTTAATTGATTCTTTTTTTATTTCTTTCTTAAATGGACTACCAAATAAAACTAGTTTTTTTACTTGATATTTACTAGCATACATTAAACTTAATTTTCCTCCAAAAGAATGACCTAATAATATTGGATTAGTAACATTTAAACTATCTAATATTTCTTTAACACATTCTACATATTCATCTAATGTCCAAACATGTGTAGGTTCACTACTTTCTCCAAAGCCAGGTAAATCTATAATTACAATGTTAAATTCTTCATCAAATGGATCAGCTATTGGTTTCATCATAGCAATATTTTGTCCCCAACCATGTAAATATACTAAAGTACTTTCAGCATCTTTCTTTCCATAATTAACATAATTAACATCTACGTCGTTTATCTTTTTCTTCATTTTATCACCATATTATAATTATATCATTAAAATAAATATAATTCATTATTTTATAAACAATTATTTTTTATTTTACAAAATTAAAGAAAGCTATTTTTTCGCTTTCTTATTTTTTTTATTATTTTTATCTTTAGATTGTTTTTTTATTCTTATTTCTGATGGTACAAAATGAATTAAAAATGGATGTTTTTTGGTTACCTTTTCAATTATAGAATCTCTTTTATTAATTACTTTTTCAATTATTTTAGGTCTTAAAACAACTATAAATAAAACACCGGTTAAAAAGAAACCTAATACTTGAATTATATAGTCAAATTCAAATTTCATTAATACATATCCAACTATACCACCAATAACAAACCAAATTGCTGTAAAATTAAGTGATAATAGTTCAATAAAAATTAATGCAACTATTACACCAATCCAAATCCAATTCATAACCAATCACCTATCGATATTATACTATTTATTAAAATATACTTCAATATTTAATTTGTACTTTTACTCTTTTTTAATTTAAATATATTAGCTATTTTAGTTAAATGTCTCTTTCTATATCTATCATAAATATATTTAGCCTCTAATCTACAATTTACATCTTTAGACGTTCTTAAAATTAACCTTGAATTAAAATAAGATTTTTTCTTATCTATATTATAATCATATGAATATCTAGATGATAATATTTTAATATATTCATCCTTATTCTCCATTAAACTTTTAATTGCTTTACTAAATATATTTTTATCACTATTATCTTTAACATATTTATCTAACTCTGTAGTAAGTACCTCACCATTCTTTATATCTTCTACTATTTTTATAAATTTTGTATTAAATCCATCCATATAATCACCAATATCTATTTTATCAAAAAAATGATTATATTAAATCATTTTTTTATTAATTTTTTATAAGATGGATAATCAATTACATTTTTTTCTAATAGCCATCTTTCATTTAAACATATTTCTAAAGCCTTAACATTTATATTTGATAATCTTATTAAAGCTTTCTTCCCCCAAGTAATACGTCTCATTATTTCAAGTGCTACTTCATTACCTTCATTAGCTAATATTTCTATATTAGCTTTATTATCTTTTCTATTTATCCACTTATATATAGGTGTACCATCTGGAAACTTATCATCAGAGTCATATTTAGGAAATGGTAATCTACCATTTATATAAGTCTCATATAAATAATTAAGTCTTTCTATTATTAAATCAAATATTCTATCTTTAGATCTTTCTTCTGCAGTTTTATTTAATCCTAATTTAAATATAATAACCTGAGCTTCTATCATACCTTCATTAGCTAATTTAAATAATTTTTCTTTTTTATCCTTAAGCCATTCACCAATTAATGTACCATCTGGAAATCTATCTCTTGAATTTCTATTTGGTATATTCTTTTCATTTTTTACATATGTATTAAATATATATTTTACCTTTTCATAATTTAATACTTCTTTATCTATAAATGCTAAATCATATAAAGCCTCAGCCTCTTCATTATTTTGTGCTACAAGTTGAGTTATTATTTCTTTAGTTTTAGGCATTTTAATCCAATTATATATATTTGTATGTGTATCTTTAAAACAATCAGTTGATTTGGAATTTGGAATACCAAGTCCTTTTTTTATGTATTCCTCATATATATAGTGAATTCTTTCCTTTGCAATTTCAATTGTTTTTTCAGCAGAACTAATATGCCATCCTTGATGTTCAACTAGTAATTTTGCTTTTTCATTACCTTGTTCTCTAAAGTCTTTAAGTGTTTCTCTATAATAATTCAACCATTCACCAATTAATGTACCATCTGGAAATTTTTCTGTTGATGTTAAATATGGTACTTTCTTTCCTTGATTTATATATGTATCAATTATATAGTCTAGTTTTACATAAAATGATTTATCTACTGATAATTTTTTTATTCCTAATTCTTTTACTAAAGCTAAAGCATATATATTTCCTTCATTAGCTAATCTTCTTAATTTTAATTTTGAATTTTTAGTAAATAACCAAAAAGATATAACACTACCATCTGGAAATTTATCTTCAGTTGATACTCTAGATATTTTTTTCCCCTTTAATATATATTCATTATATAAATATTCTATTTTTTGTAAGAATATATTTTCATGTTTTTGCATTAAATTATCAACAATAAATTTAGCATACTTATTTCCTGATTTAGCTAAATTTTCTATTTTTATTGTATTATTATAATACCAATTTATTATCATTTTACCTGATGGAAATTTTACAGTTTCTTTTTCTTCATTAAAATTATAACCTTGTATACAATATCTTTGATATACATATTTTAATTCTTCTTTAAAAAGTTTATCCTCATCATTATTCCTTATAACAATTGGTGTAAGTTGTTCTTTTATTTTTATTGCTCTTATATCACCACTATCAGCATATTCAAATATTTTAGTTTTAAAACCTTTTAACCATGAACCTATTTTATAGTTATCTAAAAATCTATCATCTGAATATCTATTAGGAATAGGTATATCTTTTAATATATAATTTTGATATACATATTCAAGTCTATCTTCAAAATATTTTTGTATAAGTTCTTTTCTTGTTAAAGTAAAATCAGTTGTTTCAACTATTTCTTTAGCATATACATTACCTTTATTAGCTAAAGAAATAATTTGTTGCCTATATCTTTTTAAAAAACCATATATTTTTGTTCCATCATCAAAACAATCTGTTGAAGATTTCGTAGCTAGATTTAATCCTTTATGTAAATATTCTACACATACATATTTTATTTTTTCTAATAATATTTCATCTTTTGTTTGTTTATTGTTTAATCCTGCATATTCTATTACACTCATTACAATATCTTCATATTCTGGATATTTACTAGGTAACATTCTAATATAATTTTCATTAGTTTCTCTTCTAATCCATCCACCAATATATATACCATCAGGAAACGTATCTTTACTTTCTTGTTTAGGAATTGGTATATTTTTTAATACATAATTATGATAAATATATTTAACTTTTTTTATTGTTAAGGATAATATATATTCAATATGAGTCTTATCTAAATGAGCAAGTTCTACTATTATACGAGCATGTTCATTAACAAGAGCATAATCAAGTATCTTAGGATTATGTTTTTGCTGATAAAGCCAACTAGCCATTAATCCACCATTAGTAAATCTCACAACACTATTATGTTTTACAATATGACCTGTTTTTAAATATTCTTGATATACTTCTTCTATCTTTTGTTCTAATGATAATCTTGGTAAACTAGCTTCTACCTCTTGTTTTAGTTCATAAAAATCTTTTAATAAACCGGATAATTCAAAAATATTTCTTTCTTGATTGTTTTTCTTTTCCTTTTTTCTTTTCTTAGGAATATCTAAATTCCATAAATCTATTCTACTTCCTAATAATAATATTTCACTGATTAATTCTTGTTCATCATCAGTTAATTTTTCAAAGCATTCACTATCATTATATTTTTTATATTTCTTTTGAATAGCTTTTAGTATAGAACCATATCTTGATTCTACTTTATTATCACTATTAATATCAGGAATTTTATTATGTTCTTCTATCCAATCTACTATATATTTTAGTTTATCTAAATCATCAACTTTAGAACCAATCTTTTTCTTTCCCATTTTAATTCTTATTAAGTTATTTGTTAAATCAACAGCAATAGGTAAATCTTCATCCTTTATTTCTTCACCAGGAGTTAAAGCATACACAATTCTACCAAATTGTTGTGAACATAAAATAGTAGATTCTTCATCTAGCGCTCTAAACCATATTAAACCATCATTTTTAATATGCATACCTTCATTAGCTTTATCCATTACAATTAAAAAAGTAATTTTATCTTCTTTACCTTGTTCAAATAATTCTAAATTTCTTCTGTTTTTAGATTTAGAATATTCAGCTAATAAAGAATAACATTCCAAATTATCTTCACCTAAATAATCTTTTAATAATGCTTCATATTTTTCTATTACTTTTACTCCCGTAATTCTACTATCTATTATATTTCCATCTTCATCTTCAACTGGTTGACCAGATTCATTTACTACAGGACAAAATACTATATATTTTTTTCCTATCTTAAGATATTCATTCAATATATCTTTAACACCTTTTGCATCACTAATTTGTTTTCTTAATTCTTTATATTTTTCTATTAATAAATCAGACTTTTCACTATTATGTATACACTTAATTTGTTCATATAAATTATCTAATTCTCCATGAGGAGTAATTAAATCATATACACATGAAACTACATTTGGATTAACAACATATCCAAGTCTTATAGCTTCATATATATCCATATTGATTGCTAAATGTTTATGTCTTAATATATCAGATTTAGAATATCCTAAATATTTAGCCCAATAATCTACCATATCCACTCCATCGCAGTCTCTTTCAGAAGTAGCAGTTATTCCAAGTACTTTAACATATTCGCCTTGATTATCCAGCATATTTCTAACACTTTTAATCCAATCAGGAGCACCAGATCTATGAATTTCATCTAGTATAATTAAATCATATTTCTTTTCTCTAAGTGATTTTGTTACATTTATCTTTTGATATGTTGTTAATATTAAATTAGGAAATACTTCTTTTATTATTTTTCTTCTTTCTTTTATTGAATTATATTTTCCAAAAGTCCCTTTTTTACCTCTAATATACTCAACAATATAATCTTCTATTTGATTTAATATAATATCATTAGGTGCTACATAAATCATTTGCCTATCTTTAAATTTTAACATTTCAGATAAAGCTACAAAACTCTTTCCACCACCAGTTGGAAGTATAGCAGCAGAAAATTTATGAGTTAAAAAACATTTATCAATATTTTTAACAGTTGTATATTGATAATTTCTTAGCACGATTTCTGTATTAAGTATCTTATAATATCCTAAAAAATTTTCTAATTCATCTAATGTAAAAGTCTCATTTAATTTTATATTACTAATATCAATCTTTTTATTTTTTATTATACAAGTAAGAAGTACGTTTGCTATATCCTTCTCCTTAATACCTAATTCTTTTAATTTATAATAAACATCTACACAATTATATTCAATTAACTTATTAATTAAATCTCTTCTTTGAATTATAGAAATACTTCTTATATTTAATCTTCTAAAATCAAATAAATCAATAATAGCATTAGCAAACCATTCTTCTTTACTATTTTTATTTTTATAAATATCTAAATCATTAACTATTACTTTTAATGATTCAATAGGATTATTAATTATTATTTCTAAATCTTCTTTATCTAGTTTTAAAATATAATCTAATAAGTCTTTTTCATCATATGAAATATCCAATCCTACAGTTTCACTAATTGGATATTTTAAATCATTTGATTTCTTTAACACACTTGGTTCTATACCAAAACAAGTACTAATCATTTTTCTAAATAATTCTTGATACTTATTATCATTTGTAATTTTACTTAAATATGCTACTGTTTGAAAACTACGTAGTCTTGATTTAGATAAATAGTAAGATTTATTTAATATATTATAGATGGTAGTATAATCAATACTACCATCAAATATACTATATAGTAAATCTAATGTAATATTATGATTATCTAAAGAAGCATCTTCATATTTTATTTTATATATTAATGGATTATTTATATATGTTAGTAAGAATTGTTCTAATTCTTTAATAAGTGGATTATTATCCACTTGTTGTAAAAGTGCAAAACAATCTACTATTTGTTTAGGACATTCTATAATTTCTTCTTTTTCAATACGTCCATAATGAATAAGTTCTAATGAAGCAAATGCTATACCCATAGTCTGTATTAAAAGTGAATTACTTATATTAGGTAATAATTGCTTTTTTAAAATAGATATTTTAGCAATTATTTTATTTTTTTCAAAATTTTGTCTTGGAGATAAAGATAAATTATTTTTAGCGCTATAATTAACTTTAATATATTCAATACCTTTTTGAATATCACTATTATCTGTATTCTTTTCTTTAATTCTAGAAATTATTTCATCTAATTGTTCCTGACTTCTTGCATTATTAATAACATCTATATAATACTTAATTAATTCATCTGTTTCTTCTGCTATATATCGATTTAATAATTTTTCAATTTCTTGTAAAAAGTAAAAAACAGCAACAAATGTTTTATTTCCTAATTCACTTCTAGAAACTTTTATAATAACATATTCATCATGATAATTTTCTCTACCATACATAAGAGCAACGTTAGCATTACTAGTAAGTGATATGCAGTTAGTATCGATTCTATGATACATTTTTATATGATCATAAATTTGTTCTAAAGAAATCGGACTATCAACACTATATTTTGGTTCTCCTAAATAATAATCCCTATCTGTTTTAATAAGACTTATACTTCCATTAGAAATGGTTACACCATTTTCAATATCATTATGATCTCTATTATTTAAAGCACGAAAAAAATAATAATAATTATCATCACTTATAATATGAAATCTATCAATATTAAATATACTATCTATCATATCATCACCATATATCTATTATATTATTATAACAAAAAAACTGGTTATTTAAAACCAGTTATTTATAAAGTTCACTATCTATCATTTTTTCAATCTTAATATATTCCTCTAATATTTTTTTATCATATTCTTTTAATATATTATCTACTTTTTTACTTTTATATTTATTTACAAAATATTTCTTGGGGTATACTAATATTTTTTGAACCAATAAAGCATATTTTTCTACCATTACTATTACCTCTAATTTAATTATACTGGCTATACAGCCAATAGTCAAGAAACTATCTAGATTGTTATTATTAAATTAGAATTAAGGATGTAGATAGTATGGTACAAATTAAAGTTGAAAAAGGATATTACCTATTTAAATTAGATGATATCTTAGAAAATAATAATCTTAGTAAAAATAAAGTTATGAGAGATACAAACACAGATTTTAAAGTTTTACAAAGAATTGTAAATGGAGATTTAAGTAAAATTGATGTCACTGTACTTGCTAGATTATGTGATTACTTTAATTGTAGCCTTAATGATATAGTTGAATATATTCCAAATAAATAAGTATATTAATAAATATTTTGGTTATACTACTATTGTATAGGAGGAATAAATATGGAAAGCATGGAAAAATTTGCTTTAGTATTTTCCATCATAGGTGCAATAGCTTGGGGTATAATTGGTTTATTTAATATAAATGTCGTTGAACTATTAACCGGTGGATTTAATACTGTAAGTAGAATAGTCTATATAATAGTAGGAATATGTGGCGTAATGAACATAGGACTATTATTTTATCATTTAAGATTAGAGCATTAAAATGCTCTTTTTTTATTGTCTTTTTATAAATATAAGTATATTATATTTATTTAAGGATGTGATACTATGGATATTAAAAATTTAATGTTTCATCTAGAATATAATGCAAAATATCAAATAGCTAAAAGAATGTATCCTGAAATAAATGAATTTATGCGTGGTGATAAATATTCACTAAATTATATAACTTGTTGCGCAACAAACGATTACTATAAAAAATGTTTAGATGAATATTATAAAAATTGTATGCAAGTAGAATTAAGATATCAATTATTATTAAGTGAAATAACTAAACTTATAGATAAAATTAGAGTTGGTGCTAACCCATTAGAAATAATGCATATATTTGCTTATTTATACTATAATGGTTATTTATCTATTAATAATAATTTTACATTTGTAGAACCAGACAATGAATTATTTTTTAAAAAAGGAATGTCTGTATTTACCGGAAAAGCAGTATGTAGACATGTATGTACTTTATTATCTGATATATTAAGTAGATATAAATTTCAAAACTATGGAATAATAACTGACAGAATGACATATAAAAGTCAAAAAGTAATATTATCACCAAGTTATTTTGAATTAACAAAACAAAACGAAGAAGAAAAATTATTTTCTATTGAATATAAAGAAAAAATGGAAGCAAGAGATACTTTTTCTACTGGTAATCACTTTGAACTACTTACTAAATCAAAAAGATTTGGATGGTTATTACTTGATCCAAGTGAAATAATATCATATAAAATATCAAAAAAACAAAATGAATATAACACAATTAAATATTTAAGATTTTGGTCTTTATATACAACTGGAGTATTAAATTTAGATGAATGTGTAAATGTATATAATTTGTTTAAAGATAAATATCTACATATATTAGATTCAAATGAATTCATGAATTTTGAAGAAAATTGTTATAATGATTGTGAAAAATTCAAAGGAAAAATAAAACAATTTCATAATAAAAATTATAAGCATATTGAAGAATTAGCTAATACTTTACCAAAAAAAGGGTTGAATTAATTTCAACCCTTTATTAGTTTTAACACTAACTTTTTATGATTAGTTAAATCTCTATGCATTAAAAACTTCTTATCATCTTTTAATCTACTAAAAAAAGTTTTTACTGCATTTGTTTTATCTTTTTCTCTTTCAACTTGTTTTAAATAATAATCTCCATATTCAAAATCACCATTTATATAGTATTCTCTAGCTAATATTAATTTAAAAATATTAACTTGTTCTAATGTAAGATTAAATTTATCTTTTATACTATTAACTGGTGAACCAGTTGATATATAATCAATAATTTCTTCTATATTATCAATACCATAAAAAGAATTAATATCATAATTAAATTCATCTTGTGAAACTAAAGTTGTATATTTTACCTCATCATCTTCTTTTACTTCTTCATTTTTTAATCTACATATCAATTCTGTAAAATCATAATTTAAACCTAATTCTTTTGATAATAAAGTAGCAACTTCTAAATATTTAATAGCACCATTTATTTTATTAGTTTTTAAATAACATAAACCTAATTTAGATAATACTTTAACACTTGGTTTTCCAGTTTCAAGTATTTGTTTAAATTTCTTTAACGCTATTGTAATATTATTACTTTCATATAATTCATTTGCTTCATGAAATAACTTATTAAAATCTTCATAATTATGTTTATTTGGTGCATATATTAATAGTATTCTTTTTGGTTCTGAAAGACCTATTTCACTTGCAGAAATATCTTCTTCAGTATTTAACTTTTTTAAATAAAGATTTCTTTGTTTTTTTGTCATAGCATTCAATAATGATATTCCACCATTTTTTCTTAATAACTTAATATTAGTTATAATATTTTTACTATATTGTATTTTAGAAATATCAATATCATCCTCTTTTACATTTATAAAAGAATTAATTCTTTGAATTAAAACATATATTAAATTATCTTCACTTGTTACATCATTTTTTCTACAATAATCAAAAGATAATTCTAAAGCTAATTCAAAATTATTATGTAGTATTGCTTCTATGCAATTAGGCGTAACATAATTACTTGTAACTGGTAAATTACCAGTTTTAATATCCTTTAATATATTACATAAATAACTAATAATATTTAATTCTCCTACTGCTTTATATTTTCTATCACTTTGTAATAATTTAATTACTGAATCATAATCTTCTTTTTTTATATATTCATTTATAAGATTTGTTCTTGTTATTTCATAATCACGTGCTCTTTTTATTAAAATCTTATATAAGAAATCCATCATTGTATAATAACCTTGGTTATTTTTTTTATCTGTTAAAAATCTTTTTGCTTTTAATGATTTATTATACATAGAGTTATATCTTATACAATTTACAGAATGAGTATCTCCTACTCTTTCATCTTTTACTTTAACAGTTTGAAATTCAATTTCTTTTAATATATCAATATACTTATCAGGTATGTTTGTAAAATAACTTAACATATATAATATATACAAATAATCTTTTCTATATAGTTCATCTTTAGTATTAATTAATGTATCAAAATATTTAAAGCATTCATCATATTTTTCTTCTAATATACACTTTGTTAATAACCAAAAACATGTTTCTTCATGATTAGGATTTATTTTGTAGCACATATTAAAACCTAATATAGCTTTATCAATTTCTTTATTATTAGATAATGTTTTTGAATATTCATATAATCCTTCTACATTATCTAAAGTATATTCTCCTCTTTTAATACTTCTTAATACACTTTTTTTTACTAATGAAGTTATATTATTAGAATTTATACCTAAGTTTTTTAATTCTTTAGTAGTAATAATATCATTAGTAAGAAAATATTCATACATAGTATTTAATAATTCTTTATTCATGTTACCCCCAGAATATATTTATTATTTTTTTTCAAACTCAATCTTAGCTTTACTTATTTTAATAGCTCTATAACTTTTTAAATCTAATTCATTATCTGTAAATAATAAATTAGAAGCACTTTCATAAATCATAAATCCACCAAGTACATCTATTACTTCAGGAATATAATTACCTAATGGTAATAGTATACCAGCTAAAATAGTTAAAAGTCCAGCAACAAAATAACATATATTTACTCTTTTTAATTTTTCTGTTTCTACTTCTAAATATTTCTTTTCAAGTCCATAATGAGCTCTAATAGCTGTTACTACGCTATCTTTTTCTGCACTTGTAAGATCTTTATCAACAAATATTTTAATACATAGCTTATTTTTAGTTGTTCTAGAACATCTATTTTCTATATAAAGTGCTAACTCATCACTTATATCTTCATAATCAAACTTATTAAATATATCTTTAATATCATCTATATATACTTTTACTATTTCTATATCATCTAATTCTCTTTTCATATTCATATCAACACCAAATTTATTATATCATTTATTTATATTAATGCATATAATGTATTGAATAATTATTTTTTTGTTGACAACTCTTATAAATTATATTAAAATGTATATGTAACCTTTTTTGGGTCCATAGCCAAGTGGTAAGGCGTGGGACTGCAACTCCCTGATCGTTGGTTCAAATCCGACTGGGCCCTCCATTTTAAAATTTAAACGAACAAATTAGTTCGTTTTTTTTATTATAAAAAACGACAACTTATAATTATAAGTCATCGTTTAATTTCAATAATATTTACTTTTATCTTTTTTTTCCTTTAGATTCAGAATCATATAATTCATCTTGATTATATTCTGTTGTAATATCTCTATCAAACGCTTCTATAGGAGATGGTGTACTAACACTTTCACTATATCCCTTTTGAATATCATTTTCACGTTTTTTTCTTTCTTCTTCCTTTTTATCATACTCTTCATCGCTTTTTCGTTCTTGATATGTTGTATCTAAAATAGAGTATAACTCATCATATTGACTTTGAAATACATATAGCCGCTCTAATTGTTTTTCTTCATCAGCAGTAATTAAACCATCACTTTTCTTTTTTTCTAAATCTTCAATTCTAATTTTATTCCAATCACTTTTTGAAGTAACATGACCAAGATTATTTTCTAATCCTTCTGCCTTATAAAAACAACCTGTAAGTTTTATAGTTTTATCATATTTTTCAAACTCAGAACTTACATTTAATAATCGCTTATTCAACATTCTCAATTCTTTATTTATTCTAATAGCGCCAAACAATCTTTTTACTAATCCATTTTTTTTATTGTCCTCTTTTAATTTTTTTAATTCTTTAACTTCATCTTCTAATTTTAATTTTTCATCTAAAAAATTTATAAATCCATCTAGTAGAACTCTAAAATCTGTCCAAAAACTAATTTTATCACCGCTTAATGCACTTACAACATTTTGAAGATTTTTTTCATATTCTTTATCTTTCATAAAGCTACCTCACTATATAAACATATATATTCTCAATTATTTTATATCATAATTATTTTACCATATATTTCATATTTTATATATAATTTGATTTATAACCTTTATACATGATAAAATAAATACTCAAAAAGAAGGAATGTTATAATGAAAAAACAAATATCAGAAAGAATAAAAAATATAATTATTAATTCAAAATTTTTGTCTTCATATATAGATGAACCAAAACTATTTTTACCTATTGATATTTTTTCTGAAAAAGGATGTTGGCAAGAAAAAACAATTAGTGAGTGTAACGAACCTTTAATTGCATTTAATAGTTTTGATTTTAATACCGGTAAAATAATCCAACTACATAAAAGAATATTTGCTAAACCTGCATACTATGAACAAGGAATAAAACACGCAATGCCAATTGTATACGCTAGAAAATCAGTAGCATTATCCCTTTTACAATATGTAGAATTATTACCTGAGGAATATGGAATTATAGTCTATGATGGATATAGACCAATAGAAGTACAACAATCACTTTATGATACACAATATGAAATTGAATCTAAAAAACCTGAAAATAAAGGATTATCAGATATAGAATTAGAAAACTTAACTAAAACCTTTGTGTCTGTTCCATCTAGAGATGGTAAAAAACCATCTACACATAATACAGGTGGCGCTATGGACTTTTCTATATGTGATATAAATGGTAATGAATTAAACTTTGGGTGTAGTTTTGATGACTTTCATTCAGTAGCAAACCTAGCTTATTTTGAAATAAAATTAAATAATAATGAAGAAATAACAGATGAAGAATTAGAAGCATTATTAAATAGAAGAGTATTATGTAATCTAGCTATTCATAGACGTATAGGACTTCAACCATATAATGGAGAATGGTGGCATTATGACAAAAATAATCAATGGGATGTTAAATTATCTGACGCTATTTATGGAAGTATTGATTTGGCTAATTTATGTCCAACTACCCTAACATCTGACATAGATGATTTAATTAGAAGAAATGATTCTCTATGGTGTGAACAAAAAAAATATTTAACTTATCAAAATAACCCAGATAAACAAGCATTATTAAAAAGAACTCGATAAAATCGAGTTTTTTATTTAAAAATTATTTAAGTATTTATTATAATCTATTAACATTAATTTATTATTACCATTCTTTATTTCATCAAGTAATTTATCTTTAACTTTATAAACTAAATCTAATTCTTCTTTAGTAATATCTTTTTTATCATATGCTTCTAATAATTCATCTTCATCTAATATATGTATTTTACCATTCATATATGTAATATCTAAATATAAATCATCATAACATGGTATATTTGTATTTAAATATAATCCATTATTTTTAGTAATATCAAAATAGTATTCTAAAGGATTCTTTTTATCATCTAAAAATAATCTCATCGCATAATTTTCATCTTTAGGAACTACTTCAAATATATAATACCCATTATCTATTACAGTAACATTTTCTTTTATTATAAACTTTTCAGTAACATTAATTATCTTTTTAACAGCAACATAATAATCATCTTCATCTAAAAACATTTTTATTTGATATTTGGTAACATCTCTTAAATATGTATTACTAATTATTTTTTTCTTCATATTATCACCTACCCCATGATTATACCACAATTAATAATATTAATTTGCATAAATTAAATATATATGTTAGAATTATTAACGAATTGACACGAATACTTTTTTTTCGTGTCCTTTTATTTTGCTCAGTAATATTTTATATAGTAAGGAGTTAAATAAAATGAATGAAATATTAGTTTCAAAAGATGGTTATAATCAATACTTAAGTTTAATTAAAGAATTAGAAAAAAAGCTTAATGAAAATGGAACAAATTCTACAGAATCTTGTGTGAGTGCTGTTGGAGATGGATGGCATGATAATTTTTCATTTGAAGCTTTAATGGAGGATGGAAGAAAACTTAATTATCAAATTAATAAACTTAAAAATGAAAAACAAAAAATTAAAATTATTGATGATACATATGAAGAAGAATTAATAAACATTAATGATAAAGTTAATATCAAATTTATATATGATAATAATGATATAGAAGAAGAACAAATACTATTAACTGGTAATTACTTACCAGTTGATAATGAAATAACTTTAAATAGTCCTTTAGGTAAAACAATATATAAACAAAAAAATAATTCTAAATTAGAATATAAAGTAAATGATAATATAATAAAAATAGAAATAAAAAAAATACAATAAATTGTATTTTATTTTTGTACTAGAATTCTTCTTCTACTTAAGTGACTTTTATCAGTACATTCCCAAAATTCTTCTGATCTATTAGTATTTACCCAATTATCACCATCAGAAGCAGGGTATTTACAATCTGAGCCTTCCCATATTAATCCAGCATCTGTACAACAAGCTCTATAAGCAGATGTTTTCATTAAACTTCTAATAATTGGTGTAGCCACAGCTACTACTACTGCAATAAGTATTATTGCTACTACTGTTAAGTTTGCTTCTCCTGCAGCCTCTTTCATAAATATACCTCCTCTATTCTAAAATAATTATACAATAATATACAAAAAAAGGAAATATAATATTTCCTTTTAATCTAGTCTTCTTTTCTTTTTATATACAATATTAGATATTATACTAAATAATATAGTAAATAATATTATAACTATCATATTCATTAATATAGGTTTTAAAGTAGTTAAATTATATACTTCGATATCTACTAGTAAATTATTTGTATTTACGTACCAATAAGCTGGTAATAAATGACCAGCTAATAGTACAACATTAGGTAACATACTAGCAGGTACAAATACACCACATAAGAAACTAGAACCTAATGCTACTACATTAACTATACCGTTAATAGCATTCTTACTACTTATTAAATTACCTATTAAGAAAGCCATTGATGTAGTACATAGTGTTATTAAGAATGAGTTTATTATGAATATTAAACCAGTTATACTAAACATGGTAGAACCAGTTAGTATAATACTAAATACTACATATATTAACCATAAACATATAGAAAGTAAACAATTAGATAATAATAACTTTCTATTTAACTTCTTATAATTCATACTACTTATAGTAGTTCTTTTTCTTATCTTTTCAGTTCTAAAACTAGATAATATTAAACATATTACATATAATAACGATGCCATAATACTGTAGCATGCAAAATTATAATAGAATGATACTCTACCTATTTGTTCTACATCTCTTTTAGATACTAATTCTACATTTACATTTTTACTTAATGTATCATTTGTCTTAATTATTAAATCATCTACATCATTACTTGTTTTTAAATATTCATTAGATACTTTTATATATCTTTTAAGTTCCATTTCTGTTAATGATGCTTCATATGTATTTACTTTTTTTATTTCTAATTCTGGATTTTTTCCATTCATAAAATCCTTAGTATAATTTTTAGGTATATATATTACATAATGTATTTGTCTATTAAATAATGCGTCATCTATTAATTTATCATCTAGATTTTCTATATCAGTAATACTATCCATATATTTTACTAGGTTATCACCTAGTTTATCGTTATCTTTATTTACAATTAATATTTTAGGTTTACTTGATT
>Ga0310691_10002528_pt1 | contig 24027 bp, 17 predicted proteins | sample 176DNAGHGlowgp2_FD_203887 | JGI IMG/M metagenome (GOLD analysis project Ga0310691, IMG submission 203887) | Sheep rumen microbial communities from Palmerston North, Manawatu-Wanganui, New Zealand - 1766 DNA GHGlow gp2 (v2) (version 2) | ecosystem: Host-associated > Mammals > Digestive system >...
TCTGTGAAGGCAATCTCTTTGATCAATACGACGCCATCCTGGACTTCTGCCGCAAGCACATGTTCCTCTCCGGCACCATGGACCAGAAGGAACGAATCGACACCCTCACCGTTCCCTATAAAGTCATTCGGGAAGCCGCCCTTAACATCCTCATTCACAGGACGTGGTGGTCCTATGGCGCGGTCCTCTCCGTGGCTATCTTCGACGACCGTGTAGAATTCGCCAATCCCGGAGCCTTTCCTCCAGGCACCTCCCCGGAAACCTTCTACAAAAGGCCACAGTCCAAACCAATCAACAAGCTCATCAGCGAAGTCTTCTTCAAGAGCGGCTTGATGGAAGCCTGGGGCCGAGGCATCCCGGACATCTTCGACCTCTGCAAAGAGAACGGCCTTCCCAAGCCGGAATTCGAGCTGGCAAACGGGTATGTCTATCTTACCATTCGCTTCGCCAAACCGCTTACGCCGAGGCTCAGTGGTGATAGAGAAAATGATAGAGAAGATGACATAGAAAACCCCATTGTACTCACTTCCAGGCAGCAATTGCTCCTCTCTCTCATGAAAGAGAATGATAGAGTAACGACAGAGGAAATGAAAGAGAAACTTGATGTCTCTATCTCCACCGTCAATCGCGAAATCGCTGCTCTGAAAAAGAAAAGGGCACTTGAACGAAAAGGCGGGGACAAAGATGGCAGTTGGGTTGTGCTCATTTAGCAGGCAACCCTACAGTTCAAGTTCCTAAAGTTCCATCACCATCGGCCTTCCAATATACTGGGAGGCCGATTTTGATTTCTTTAGCAATTGACAAATCCAAATTCGCCTTCCTATGAACGATGTCTTCTTGATTTATTCTTAGGTAGATCGCCGTGCCTGCCCGTCACTATCTTTCCACTACAGAGCCTCAACAAGTCTGTGAGTTCATCTGCATCACCAGCGACGCGCATTTCATACAGACATTACGCAATTACGTAATTACGTAATCTACGGAATCTTAGCAGCCATCAGAAAAATCGGTAATTTTCATCTTCTGATGCCTATTGGACGCCATTAATCCCGAATAATTCCAAACTATTATCCATCATTTTGGTATTCTAAGCCACCATATCACAATCAATTAACAGAAGAAAAAACCTATTTATTAATAAATAACCTCAAAAAAACTTTGGGGGTTCATAGTAAATCACAGTAAATTTGTAATGCCACAAACCCCGACGGGAGTCGGGTGGTATTAAACATTTTATAATATGATGTTACAATTTAAAACAACTGCTCTTTTGAAGCACATTTGCGAGGTGATGACCCCCGATGTTGTAGATGCGACCTGTGTCGTACTAAAATGCGACTACGAGACCACGTATAACCTCGCCCACCCGGAGATGTCCCCCGAAGAACTTGTCCGCAAGAATTCCTTGGAGGAGAGCCAATACCAGGTGCAGGATTGGTCCACAATTAAAAAGGAGATTCGTGATGTGATCAAGGAGCACAAAGACGATGAAATAGAATTGGGGCGTATCGTTAGGACGATGCTGAACTACCTGGACGAGCCCTTACATATGTTCTACTCTTCGGAGCCGAAGCAACGCCAGACGATTTTCCAACGACTGGTGCCCTACCTGTTATATTACCAGCGATACTCTACACTGCCAAAAGATATAGTAGATATACACAAGGAAGACATTGATTCCTGCATCGAGTTCGGGACAGACGTTGCGCCGGCCAATCCAAAGCAGGAACTAAAAAAACGTTGTGAAGAGTCTCTGTTTGCGCTCCAGCATGCGGAGGAATCCCCGTGTTTCCGGCAATGTCGATATTTCCATAGTGGAGTATTTCGCAGGCTTGCGGTGATAATCGAATCCTACCTGTTGGAATACCACTGCAAAAAAGACCTTTTCGCTTATCAACGAGAATGCGACACCATCCTTTTCCCTCAAATAACTGCGTCAGATATTGCTGCCGAGAGAGGCGTTACCGCTGAATATGTCATGAATAATTGGTCCGACGGCTATATGTACCTGGATGCCTTTACGGAGTTGGCGGGTTATGGGAAGGTACAGGACCGTGTTTCCGCTCACGGAATTGATTTCATGGGCATTCCTGAAGTTGATGCACTCTTTGCGCAGCTGTGCAGTGATGATGAATTTGACTATCCCAAACAGCACTTTGGCCGCAACTTAAAGCGTTTCGAAAGGCGCTGCAAGGAGATGGCAGAATCAAATACATCGGATGAGAAGAAGACGGCGTTCCTTTTTAACCTGATTCAAATTCTGTCGTATTGCTACGAATTCTTTGTAGGCTATGAGGATGATCCCGAATACGTAATGTACCCAATGCGGTTGTTCTCTGCCGCGGAAATGGTATTCATGAAAGCGACTCACCCCATCTGTCTGAAAAGTATATGCATGGAGTTGGGCTGTGATTATATGGTTTCCGACTTCTTCCCAGACAATTCACTTTACCGTCGTATCTGGGATAAGAATGAACTTTTTCCTGATGTCTCCTGGTCACAGTATCACCTCGAAAAAGGGCTTCAGGCGACCTTGCCATACCACGAGAAGCGCCTATGTGGCCAGTGTGCCAATGCCACATGCCCTTACCGTAAGGCTCCGTCTAAGGTCCATCAGTTGCAATCTTCAGGAGCGCGAACCCCAAAAGAACGTAAAGACCTTTTTTTTACTGGTCTGCGCCAAATATGTATCACCCTGTCCGCCAACCGTCATACCAATGTAAAGAAAGGTGCTGTTGCCAACACCTGGAGCCTCAAGAAAGCCGGCACGCTCTACGCCTACATTGGTTTCGCCCTTAAAGAACATTTCCAACTTTCCACCATTCCGTGGAAGGAGATGGCGCCTATTTTGCTGACCGATTGCGATGCAAACGACTTAAAAGTAATGGCCTCCAAGATTCGCTCTGCCATCCAGTCTGGCAAACAGAACGCCCTTCCCATAGGTTCCCAATATGTTGATGAAGCTATTGCAAAACTGACTATATGATATGAAGTACCGTGATCTTCTTAAAGAATCCTTCGACTACGTTTCGCAGGTTAACCTTATCCATCGCGTAATGATACGGCTTCAACGCGAAGAATCCTGCCTTTTCCCCCAAGGAAAGTATATCTCCGAGGAGGACCTTAATCAGCGTTTGCCTATCAATCGCGAGGTCTTTGTATATACAGATTGGACACCGCTTCGCGATGAGCTGGAGTCTCTGGTTATCCAATACGTAGACAATCCTACACTTCTTGAGGCCCAATTGGTTCGGTACCTGCAGCCGTTCGACTTCACAGCAGGCGCGGTATTCCCGAATGATACCCATTCCGAATACGATTTCGTGACGGCTGCTACCCTAAGGAACTTGTCAGACTACTATTCTTACAATTTGGACGTCTATGCCTCTGATGCCCGAGCCGACCTTGTCGATTATCTCACCAAACAGAAAATCAATCCAATTACAGACGAATTGCTCAATGGTTTCCAGCAGGATCTTGCCCAACTTCATCGCCTTCTTTCTTCCATGAGTTTCGTGGCCTCCATCATACAGGGGCTGTTATTCGAAGTATCAGCGCCTTTCTCTTTACGGTCACTGCAAAAGGCTTGTAACGTAACCTTGACGGACACGCTATTCGCTTGGAAAATGGCTCCTCTGATGGAATGGACCACAGATTACTGCCGCAAGATGATGGGCAACCGTATCACTATAGATTTGGACAGAGAGAGTATTGACGCAATACCAGCATCAGGAGAGGAAACCGTCTCCGATGATGTCGAACTCGAGGAAACGCGTCGGTTGATTAGGAAAGAACCTATAACTGAGGACAATATTTGTACACTCTGCGAGATACTCAAAAATGATTTCACCAAGAGGAGTGAAGACGGGAGTTGGGTGTTTTATGGTCCGGCAACCCTATTCGCCTATATGGGCTACAAAATGTCAGTTGCATGCGAACTCAGACAAATACCATGGAAACCTCTTTTGCGTGTTATCCAGGTTAAGGGCGACAGCAACTACTTGAAAGGGCGGGCTTCTGAATACAAGAGAACCCAAAAGTTTCCTCCGCACTACTCCGTCATTGACGACGCTATCAAGCAGGTCTTCAAATAGCAATTACTTACATACCGTAACTTTGCAGGGTAACCTTCCAAAAGAGGTTACCCTGTAAAATTTATTTGCTGCATAATGCACTATTATGCAGCGTGTTACGCAAATAACCATATAACCTTCTGGTAAACTCGCTGGTCTCCTCCAGCGAGGTTTTCGACCTTTGTACCGTGAGTTCCCGAGGAGGAGTGGTACCAAATCGGGAAAGTGAGCAAAATGCACCGAGGGATTGATTACCACCTATTCCGGAGTGCATTAATCAAAACCATTATAAAGATATGGAACAAGGTTTTGACTACAATCGCCCCGTTAGCTCCATGACAGCTGGGGAACTGATGGAAATGCTCGAAAAGCATTTCGGCTCGCCCATGCGGCGTAACAAATACTCCTCCATGCCTGAGGCGCCGAAAAAACTAATGCTATATGGAATTAAGGGCATTGAAGATTTTTTTGGTGTGAGCCATCGCACTGCGCAGGCCCTCAAGGACGGCATCCTCCAGCCCGCCGTTTCTCAAAATGGTAGAGTTATCGTCACAGATGCCGAGCTGGCTTTGCAGCTTTTTAACCAGAAAAAAAACAAGAAAGATGCTTAATCGTTCCGACATTCTGCGCAAGACCCACAACGGGTTGCGCATCATCTCGAATATCCTGAGGGAGAAATACCCGGAGGATGAAGTGGTCATGCACATCGTGGGTCGTAAATGCGACCCCTGCCGGAACGTCTTCGACAACGGTAACTACACCCTTGATGTCTGGCTGGAGAAACTTCATCCTGAGGAGAAACTCTCCGACGATATAGCGAGATACCACGACCGCTCCGAGACTATTCCGGATGGCGACTGCTTCGACTTTGCCGAGCGTTATTACGGCCTCCACGGCCAGGAACTGCTTGAACATCTCAATCAGATTCTCTATCTCCACATCGGAGAAGAAAACCGTCAGTACGCTAAACCCATTGCCGAAGTCGAAACCCCTCCGGAGGTCCCGCAGTTTTCCTTCTACCGTAAGCCCATACGCAACTGCCATCCATTGAAGGCAGTAACGCCCCTGGACATCTACAACTATGTTACCGGCCCCTATGCCAAGGAGCAGACAACACATCTGCGCACCATCACGGACCGCAAGCAGGCAAGAGCCTTCAAAGCCGCCAATTTTGACTATGCCACATTCTCCGGTACTTTCAGTTATCGGAACGACAGCAAACTCATTCAGGTGTCCAACCTGCTCTGCGTGGACCTGGATCATCTTCCCAACGTTGAGGAAACCTTCCAGTCCCTGCTCAAAGACCGGTATTTCAACACCACGTTACTGTTTCGCAGTCCCAGTGGCGATGGCCTCAAATGGGTAATCCCCATCGAATATAACGGCTATTCCCACGTAGAAATCTTCGACGCCGTGGCAAACTACATCAGGGTAACCTACGGTCTCCGGCTGGACCAGAGCTGCAAGGACATGAGCCGAGCCTGTTTCCTGCCTTACGACCCCAAGGCTTACCTCAACCCAAACTTTAAATAAAAGCCAGAATGGAAGGATTCGACGCCAAATATTGGCTCAGCCAAAAAGAAGAGAAACCTGCTGAGCACAAGGCTCCACAGCCTGCATCAACCCCTGTGTCAGGAGAGAATGACTTCGAGAAGGTGGCACGCCAGATTGAAGAACGTGGCATTGACATCACTTCTGGATACGTCAACTGGAGGAACCTCGCCTATGCTATTGCCGACGGACTTGGTGAGACCGGCCGCGACATCTACCACCGAATCTGCAAGTACAACCCCGAGTACGAATACAACGAATGTGACAGACAGTATACCGCCTGCCTCAACGGTCACGGAGAGGGCATTACCAAAGCAACCTTCTTCCAGTTGGCAAAAGAGCACGGCATCAGCATCTCCGCCTCTTCGTCCAAATTACGGAATTCCGTAAAGTCCGGAGCCGCCGTTTCCTCGGAAGCCAAGCCGGAAGCCAAGCTCCCGGACTACCTGCCGGCTCCATCCTTCTCACAGGACATCTACGATTCACTCCCTGATTTCTTGAAGAAGGTGGCCTGCAAGGCCGACAACGAGAAGGAAGCTGATATCCTCATACTGGGGACCATTGCATGCATCTCGGCCGTCTTGCCCAACTACTCCGGAGTATATGACGAAGTCACCATCTACGCCAATCTCTGCTATTACCTCACTGCTTACGCCTCTTCTGGCAAGGGCCGCCAGGGGCTCTGTCGTCTCATCGTAAAACCCATCCACGATGAGCTGTTGGAAGAGCGGAAGCGCCTGCAGGAGCAGTACGAGATGGATATGCTCCAGTACGACCGTGACAAGCACGACAAGAAGAAGACCGGCATCCTTAAACCCCGGAAGCCTGCCCAGAAGATGCTCATTCTTCCGGGTGACACCAGCGCCACCGCTGTCATACAAATCATGCATGACAACGACGGAACGGCACTCATTTTTGAGACCGAGGGCGACACGCTGGCAACCTCGTTCAAAAGCGATTACGCCAACTATTCCACCAACTTCCGCAACGCTTTCCATCACGAGCCCTTCGGCTTTCACCGCCGGGGAGACGATGAACACGTTGAGGTGGATGTTCCCAAACTCTCAACCGTCCTCTCCGGAACGCCGGACCAGATTAAGACCCTCATAAAGACGCCGGAGAACGGTCTGTTCAGCCGCTTCGCATTCTATTACCTGGAGTCCAATCTGGAGTTTAAGAATGTCTTCAAGCGCACCTCCGGTGAATCCCTGAACAAGTACTTCGCTTCCCTCGGACAGGAATACCTGGAATTCTACCACGAGCTCCAGAAGGCCCATCCGTTGGAATTCTCGCTCACCCCGCAGCAGGAAGAGAAGTTCCTGGACTATTTCTCGGAAAGCCAGACGGAACTTTTCATCGATTTCGGTGAAGGCATCCTGGCCACCATCCGCCGCATGGGTATCATTTGCTACCGCCTGGCAATGATTCTCACTGCACTGCGCATCATGGAGACTGGCGATTTCTATTCCAATCCCGTCTGCACGGACCAGGACTTCGATTCCGCACTCAAAATATCCTCCGTGCTGCTCCAACATTCCACCAAGGTCTTCTGTGAGCTCTTCGGTGAAAAGCAGCGCCCCCGTCTTTCCTCTGTGGATGAGAAGCGTCTCTATAACGCACTTCCCACCGAATTTGGCCGTCCGGACTACATTAAGGCTGCCCGTGAGCTCAAAATCAATGAGCGCACGGCCGAGGGCTACGTATCCAAATTCTGTGGCAAAATGGGCCTCGTAGAGCGCCTCGGCTATGGAAAATATCGCAAAAAAGAATAACGCCATGAAAATCCTTGTAGATAACGGCCATGGGGTCAATACCCCTGGCAAACGCTCCCCGGACGGTAGGTTCAGGGAGTACGCTTATACCCGCCTCATTGCGGAGGCGGTAGTCCTTCACCTCCAGTACCGTGGATTCGATGCCGAACTTTTGGTTCCGGAAGAGTATGATGTCTGCCTCAAAGAACGTGTAAGGCGGGTAAATACCTTCTGTGAACACCTCGGTAAGCGCAATGTCCTCCTGGTCAGTATTCACGTCAATGCTGCCGGGAAAGGCGACCGTTGGTACGATGCCACAGGTTGGTGCGCCTACACCAGCCGAGGCCAGACAGGCGGTGACAAACTGGCCGATGCCCTCTATGCTGCCGCTGAGCGACACCTTGTCGGGCATAAGATCCGTAAGGACTACTCTGACGGTGACCCGGACTGGGAATCCGATTTTGCCATACTCAAGAAAACTGCCTGTGCGGCTTGCATGACGGAGAATGGATTTCAAGACTCAGAGCAGTCGCTTCGGTATTTGGAGTCCGAGGCAGGGAAGGTAGCTATCTGTAACCTCCACGTTGAGGGAATCTGTAATTACATTTCAAATCTTTAAAACAACCCACCATGAAGAAACTTTACGATTACGTTTCTATGATTGAGAACCGGGTGAATAACAACAAACACTTTATCGGTTCTCCCTACACAGACTTGGCCTGTGACATCAAGGCTGACATTGACATGCATCATCCGCAGTACAACTCCGATATGGAGTTCCTTGCTTATGTGAAGAGTAGAATGCATGGCTCCGACATGGAACAGGCTTACCGCGACTTTGTCCGGAATTATCGTGCTTGGCTGCGCCGGCATAATTTGGAATAGTTCCGGATTAAGACCGCTCTCTTATGCGCCTCTGCCACCACGACAGGGGCGTTTTTGTGTCCCCAAAGTTACTCTCTTTCATTTTCTTGCGCTTATATCGAAGAAAAATCGTTAAATTTGTCAGTTATAGCAAACCACACCTTCATTTAGTTACTCAGATGGCCAAGAAGCAAAACTTCTCACATATAGCGGCACAGGAGGCCCTCGAATCCGTCACTTCCACCCTGACGGCAGAGAACCTCCCGTACCAACTCTTAAACATCTTTTGCGGATACGGGGACGCCTCCCTCCAGCGCGTCCGCGATGGTCGTGACAACAAGTCCCGCGACCCGCACACCATCCTCGTAAAAGACAAATTCGTGTACCGTCCCTTCCGCAGGGGCACCGAGCCGATGGACGTCATCATCGCCCTTCGGAACGATGCCTCCGTCACCCGTCACAACCCCCGTCTCTACATCACCTGCGACGGCTCCTCCCTTGTGGCCTACGACCCCAAGGACGATGACCTCTACGACGGCACCCTGGAAACCCTCTGGCGGGACTTCGAGTTCTTCAAGCCCCTCGCCGGTATCGAGAAGTTCCGCAACTACGAAGAAGCCGAGGCCGATGTAAAGTCAGCCGAGCTGATGGCCAAGATATACGACGACATCTGCCGCTACAACGACTTCCGCGACCCGCAGGTCTCCCACAGCATCAACGTCTTTATGTCCCGGCTCCTCTTCTGTTTCTTCGCCGAGGACACCGGCCTCTTCAAGGACAACCAGTTCACAAAAGCCATCGAAGACAACACCGCCATCGACGGCTCCGACCTGGCCGATTTCATCGACCGTCTCTTTGTCATAATGTCCACGGACGACAAGGCCCTCCGGGAACAGCAGACCAACAAAGTCATTGCCGACTTCCCCTACGTCAACGGTGGTCTCTTCCTCCAGCGCTATCCCATCCCGGTCCTCAGTCGCCGTGCCAGGCTCCTGATGATCCAGTGCGGAAAATATCAGTGGAGCGAAATCAACCCCGACATCTTCGGCTCGATGACCCAGGCCATCGTCTCTCCGGAAGACCGCGCCGAGCTGGGCATCCACTATACCTCCGTGCCCAACATTATGAAGGTCATCCAGCCCCTCTTCCTGGACGACCTCGCTGCCGAATTCCTGCGCTCGCGTAACGATGCCAAGGCCCTCAACGCCTTGCTGGTCAGGATGAGCAAGATTAAGTTCTTCGACCCTGCCTGCGGCTCCGGCAACTTCCTCATCATCTCCTACAAGCGTCTCCGTGAGCTGGAGATTGAGATTTGGAAGCGTCTCGTGGAACTCGGTTCCCCGATGCTCCCGTTCAGCGACATCGCCCTTACGCAGTTCTACGGCATCGAGATAGACGAATACGCCTGCGACACCGCCACGCTCTCCCTCTGGCTGGCCGAGCACCAGATGAACAACAAGTTCCGTGAACAGTTCGGCACCTCGCCCAATCCACTCCCGCTGCGTCCCAGCGGCCACATCGTATGCGGCAATGCCTGTATGACCGACTGGAATACGGTATGCCCCCACACTAAGGATGAAGAAGTCTATGTGATGGGGAATCCTCCGTATAAGGGAAGCAGTGGGCAGACGGATGCCCAGAAAGATGAAATGGCTATTGTCTATCAGGGTTTTAACAGCTATAAGAAGTTGGATTATATATCATGCTGGTTTACTCTTGCAGGGAAGTACATTCAGGACTCAAAAGCAAAGTATGCTTTTGTAACAACGAACTCTATAACGCAGGGTGAGCAAGTTGCAATTTTATGGCCCGAAATCATAAATCGTGGATTAGAGATAGCTTTTGCTCACACGTCGTTTTTCTGGTCTAACAACGCGAAACATAACGCGCAGGTAGCAGTTGTTATTATAGGAGTTCAGAATAGTTCGGATAAATCACCTAAACGTTTGTTTGTCGGAAACGAGTCTCGTATTGTAAGGAACATCAGCCCTTATCTGATTGAGTCAGATAATGTTTTCATCACTGGAACAAATGAATCTATTTCGGGCTTCCCTGAAATGATAAAGGGTAGTGCTCCCGTAGATGATGGAAATCTTATTCTGTCAGTCGATGAGGCCGAATATCTGAAGGAGAACTATCCAGAAACCGAAAAGCTTATTAAGAAGTATTTGGGTGCAGATGAGTTTGTGAATGGAGGGATGCGCTATTGTTTGTGGATTAACGAAGAGGACCGCTCTTTGGCGTATGCTAATCCATTTATCGCGAACAGACTCGCTAAGTGCCGTGCTTTTAGAGCAATGAGCAAGAAGGCATCCACGAGAGACTTAGCAGACTATCCTTATTTATTTGATGAACGCAAATATCGTCCCCTGCCCTCTATCGTTGTACCACAAACGGGTTCAGAAAGGCGTCGTTACTTACCGATGGGTATGGCAGATAGTAATACCGTTCTTTCAAATGCCGTTAGAGTTATTTATAACGGAGATCTGGTGTTATTCGGCATTATTGCTTCTTATATGCATATGGTTTGGGTTAGAACTGTTGCAGGAAGATTGAAAACCGATATGCAGTATTCCAATACAATCTGTTACAACACTTTCCCATTCCCGAAATTGAATAACAAAGAACTCAAAGACAGTATCGAATCAGCAGCAAAAGAAGTTTTATTAGTTCGTGCCGACCATTCTGAAATGAACTTAGCGGAAATGTATGCCCCGGACAATATGCCCAGTGATTTACTGGAGGCACATAAGGTCCTCGACCTTGCCGTCGAGCGCTGCTACCGTGAGAAGCCCTTCGAGTCCGACGAGGAACGCCTTGAATTCCTCTTCAAACAATACGTGAAACTAACGACTGACAAATCCACGCTATGGAAAATTTAGTCCAGATCCAATACGGCCAGACTGGCGTATCCGCCACCACCGACGCCCTCGGAATGAGGGAAATGCAACGCATCGTCTATGCGGCACGCTCCCGTCAGTACCTGCTGGTCAAGGCTCCGCCTGCATCCGGCAAGAGCCGCGCCCTGATGTTCGTAGCCCTCGACAAGCTGGCCAACCAAGGCATCAAGCGTGTTATTGTAGCCGTCCCGGAGAAAACCATCGCCCGCTCTTTCAAGGACACGGAACTTGTTCCCTACGGCTTCTTTGCCGACTGGAAAGTGAGCGAAGGCTACAACCTTTGCACCCCCGGCCTTAAAGAAAGCGGCCTGCGTCAGAAGTTCATCGACTTCCTCACCAGTGATGCCACCGTCCTTGTCTGCACCCATTCCACCTTTCGCAATGCGCTCAAGAATCTGGACATCACCCTACTCAATGACACCTTCATCGGCATCGACGAATTCCACCACACCTCGGCCGACGAACTCAATAACCTGGGCACGGCTATCCGCGCCATCATAGGCGGCACCAACGCCCACATAATGGCAATGACCGGCTCCTACTTCCGGGGTGATGCCGTTCCCGTGATGCGCCCCGAAGACGAAGCCAAGTTCCAGCCCACCATTACCTACAACTACTACCAGCAGCTCAACGGCTACAAGTATCTCAAGAGCCTGGGCATCGGGTATCAGTTCTATCAGGGCAAATACATCTCTGCCATTCCGCTCACCCTCGACACCCATAAGAAGACCCTCATTCACATCCCCAACGTGAACTCCCGTTCTTCTTACACCCGCAAATATGACCAGGTAGCCGACATCATTTCCTGCATCGGCACCGTGGTGGGTGAAGACGCCGAGCACTACATCAAGATGGTCAAGACTCCCGACGGACGCATCCTGAAAGTGGGCGACCTTGTGGAAGACGATCCCCGCCAGCGCGACGCCCTACAGGCCTACCTCAACCGGATGGACAGTGCCGATGCCCTCGACATTCTCATAGCCCTGGGCACCGCCAAGGAAGGCTTCGACTGGCAGTGGTGCGAGTGCTGCCTCACCATCGGCATCCGCGCATCCCTCACCGAGGTCATCCAGATTATCGGACGCTGTACCCGTGACTGCGAAGGCAAGACCCACGCCCAGTTCACCAACCTCATTCCCTGTCCCTCTGCAGCAGAGGATGATGTCAAGAACGCCGTGAACGATATGCTCAAGGCCATCACCGCCTCCCTCCTGATGGAACAGGTGATGCAGCCCGAATGGAAGTTCCGCACGGCCCCGGAAAAAGACACCGATGACGATTCCGACCGCGATGAGTCCGACAAACGCACCATCCGTGTCAAAGGCCTCAAGAAAGCCACCGACCGTGTCCAGGCCATTGTAGAGAACGACCTTACCGAACTCAAGGCCACCCTCTACTCCAGCGACATCATCAAACAGGCCCTCGCCGGCAACCAGATTGCCGAGGTCATCACCCAGTCTCTCATCCCCAAGATTATTGAGGAGCGTTATCCGGAACTCACCCCGGAAGAGCAGGAGCAGTTGCGCCAGCACCTTGTCCTCTCCACTACGCTCCAGGGCGCCGAAGTCGTAACCCACGAGGACGGCAGCAAGTTCCTGAAGGTCGCGGGGCAGTTCATCAACCTGGACGACCTCAGCATCAACCTCATCGACAGCATCAATCCCTTCCAGCGGGCCTACGAAATCCTCTCCAAATCCCTCACACCGGAAATCCTGCGCACCATTCAGGACACCATCGACTCCCAGCGCGAGGAAATGACCAAAGAGGAAGCCATCCTGCTCTATAAGAAATACCTGCCCAAGTACAAAGAGGAACACGGAGGAGCCCTTCCTACCGTCCACGACCCCGACCCCACGGCAAAACGCATCGCTGTGGCCATCGCCTTCCTCCGCAAACTCAAGCAGCAATCCCTAACAGCCAAGTAAGCCTATGAGAGACTGGGACGCTGAACTCCAGGACATCCTGTCCGACCCCTTCTTTGACGATGTGAAGCCGGTCCGCCGCCAGACCACCTCCCACGACCGTCTGGTAAACTCCTTCCTTGAGGTCCTTGACTTCGTAGAGGCAGAAGGCCGCGAACCCTCCGAGAACGGCCCGCTGGAGGAGCAGAAACTCTTCCGTACCCTCCGCAGCATTCGAAACGACGAGACCAAGCTACGCATCTGCCAGAGTGTCGATGATGCAGGCCTGCTCACACCCAAAGCGCCGGAAGAAGTCCCGTCCCAGCCTGTCAAGATAGATTCGCCCTTCGTGGAATCCGTCCCGGTAGGAGCCATCGAACCCTCCGAGGAGCCCCAACCCCACGACGAACTGGATGACATCCTCAATGACCCGATGTTCGACGATGTAGCCCCGGTGGACCAGAGCATCTTCGAACTGCCGGACTATATGAAGAAACACCAGCAGGAACGTGCCGAGGCAGAATCCATTGCCAAGCGCACGGAATGCAAGGACTTCGCCGACTATGAAGAAGGCTTCCAGATCATCCACAAGAAACTCGATGACGGACGCTGCCGGCTCATCCGTTTCAAGGAAGCCCACCTCGCCGAAGGACAGTATTTCGTCCTCGGCAATATGCTTCTCTATCTGGCCCACATCAACAAGGACGCCCAGCGTCGTGACTCCCGTGGCCGTGCCGATGAACGCACCCGCTGCATCTTCGAGAACGGCACAGAAAACAACGTCTATCAGCAGACCCTCGCCAAATCCCTCTACACCGAGGGCTATACCGTCATAGACTACAGCGAGACCGACCCGGACTATCTGGCAAAGCATTTCACCCCGGGCGAGAACGATGTCATCAGCGGCTGGATTTACGTCCTCCGCTCCCTCTCCAAAGACCCCGAAATCGCCTCCATCAAAGACCTCTACAAGGTAGGATTCACCCGCCAGACCGTCGAGCACCGCATTGCCGACGCCGCCAACGAATCCACCTACCTCTTTGCCGACGTCCAGATTGTCAAGACCTATCAGGTGGCCAACATCAAAGCCTCCACCTTCGAGAACCTCATTCACAAGCTCTTCGATGCCGTCCAGCTCCAAGTCAACGCCGGCATCGCCAAACCGAAGGAATGGTACATCGTACCCTTCCCGGTCATAGACCAGGCCATCCACTACATCATTGAAGGAAAGCCCGTCGCCTACGACCACACCATCCAGCAGCTCATCCTCCTGGACGAGCCCGCTGCAGAAGCGGAAACCTCAACTCTTAGGTCAAAAGGTATCCTTCGTAGATTCTTCCATAAAAAGTAATCATCGAACTATGGCAAAATTCCAACTCGGAGCAACAGTCCTGAAATATGATTCCACAGACCGTGGGACCATCGTTGAGGTTGCGCCTGCCAGACGCGGCCGCCAGATTTATCGTGTGAACTGGGGCAGCAAGGTGACGGATGAGTTGGAGGAAGACCTGGTGCTGGATTACGATGTGTCCGACCCTTTTGAGCGCTGCTCAAATGCCATTTTCGGAACGTATTCAGAGTATTCCAAGAAGAATACCACCTTCAAGATTAAGAGCTCGAATAACTCCACCATATCGTCACTGAAAGCCTCCAAGACTTTGTTCCGGGCCTATCAGTTCAAGCCGCTCTTGAAGTACTTGAACTCTCCGTCCCGCCGCTTGCTGGTGGCAGACGAAGTGGGTCTGGGTAAGACCATTGAAGCCGGTCATATCATGCTGGAGTTGAAGGCTCGACGGGAGCTGCAGAATGTTCTTATCGTTTGCCCGAAGTCCCTGCAGGAAAAGTGGAAGATGGAGCTTCAGGAAAAGTTCGGCCTTACGTTCCGCATCTACGAAAAACCCAAGGAACTGCTGGAGGAACTCCAGTACCACAACGGACAGGTCAAGGCCATCATTAATTACGAGAAGATCCGCTTCAAAAAGAACGATACCAAGAAAGCGGAGCAGACCGGCGAGCCGGATAACCTCATTTCCTATCTCACAGATTCCGGTCGAAAGTTTTCCCTGGTTGTATGTGATGAAGCGCATCGGTTGAGGAATACAGGAACCCTCATCTATGGCGGTGCGGAAATCCTTATGTCCCTGTCCGACTCTGCGCTCTTCCTCACGGCAACGCCGGTGATGATTAGCAATGAGAACCTGTATAACCTGCTGCACCTGCTGGACAATACCCGGTACTTCAACTACCAGATTTTCAGCAACCTCATGGAGCAGAACAGGCCCTTTATCATTGCCATATCTGCTCTCAATGCAAATGCTCCGCTCAGCTCTATCAAAGCAGAATTGAGTGGCGCCGAAATCTACACCTCCTATTCGGCAGATGAGAAGGAAATCTACTCCAACTACACCACCGTTGCCGATGCCTTCAAGGATGACCCCATCTACAAGGAAATCATGGAACTGCTGGATGGAGAGGACAACTATAAGAACCGGGCACGGCTCCAGTACCTGCTCAATTCTATCAGCGTGATGAACAGCGTGTTCTCACGTACCCGCAAGCGGGAGGTTACTATGGATATGTCCCAGGCTGAGCGCAAACCTCACCTGGTCAAAGTCCAATTGGCAGAGGAAGAGCAGGAATACTTTAACGAAGCCATCGACGAATACATCACAGAGAATTCCTATGTAGATTCCGAGGGCGAGATGAAGATGGACCAGAGCGCCGTTCTGGGCCTGATCACCAAGAAAAAGCAGATAGCCAGCTCCGTGTTCGCTTTCATGAATACGGAGGAGGATTTGTACAGCGGCTACGATGCCTTCGCTAAGTATTCAGACGGAAAGGTTGACCGCCTGGTAGAGATAATCAAGGAGGTATTTAAACACGGGACCCAGAAGATTATTATCTTTGCGGAATTCCGGAAGACGCTGCACTATCTCCAGATACGCCTCAAAGAACGGGGCTACAACAGCCTCATCATCCACGGTCAAATCCACAACAGGGCGGAAATCATCGATGAATTCAAGAACAATCCCAACATCCACATTCTCCTTTCCTCCAAGGTAGGTAGCGAAGGTCTGGATATGCAGTTCTGCAACTCGATGGTCAACTACGATCTGCCCTGGAATCCGATGGATATTGAACAACGTATCGGACGTATCGACCGCTTTGGCCAGCTGTCAGAAGTGGTCAACATCTACTCCATGGTCGTTGCTGGCTCCATTCAGGAAGACATCTACGAACGCCTGCTTACCCGTATCGGCATCTTCAAGGGAACCATCGGAGACATGGAAGCCATTCTGGACGCTCCTTCACCCGTTGATGGCAAAATCTCTATCCGCAAATGGATGGAAGAGAGCGAGCGAGAACTCTTCGTCAAGAGACTTACCCCGCAGGAGCGCATCAGGAAGATGGAGGAGGTTGCCCAGGCCATCGAAAACGAACGCGAGAATATCCGCCACCTGGACGAAGGCCTCAACAACACCCTCACCAACGACTCATACTTCCGTGATGAGATTGACCGCATCCTCAAGAAGAACGCTTATGTCACGGATATTGAACTTCGTAACTACATAGAATCCGTCATAGCAGCCGAACTCACCACCTGCCGCCTTGATGACCTGGGCGGAGGCATCTTTGAATTCGTGGTGCCGGTCAGTGAGCCAAGGGCTCTGCGCAACTTCCTGGTCCGTTACCAGCCCACAGGGGAGGAGTATGACCAGCTGTTCAACAGTTTCATCCGCTCCCTGGATGACAAACTGACCTTCCGCCTCACCTTCAAGCAGGAACTGGCCTACGAAGACCGCCACCTCATCTTCGTCAACATCTATCATCCGCTCATCTGCGCCTGCCAGAACTACTTCCAGTCCAAGGATGACAAGATAAGCACATCCTTCAGCTATGCCCTGAAGGCCGATGATATGATGCCTTCCGGCGGACACTATTTCCTCGCGGTCTATAAGCTCGTCACAAGCCGGATGGTCCAAGGAATCAAGAAGACCTCTGCCGAACTCTTCCCGGTACTCTACGATGCCCGCACGCAAAACATCGTGGCCGATGCCGACTTGGTGGACCACCTTTTCGGCCTCAGCCAGACAGCCGGTCGGGAGCACAACCCCGATGCCGAATACCTCAACAAAGAAATCATTCAGGATATGCGTTACGACTTCCTGGATGCCATTCACGGAGAGATAAAAAGCCGCATCGACGAAATCAAACGCACCGCTGAGTCAGAACGTCAGCGTAATGACCTCCAGACACGGGAATACTACCGTTCCCTCATCGATAGCCGTGAAACCAGCATAGAAGAATGGGAGTCGCGCCTGCGCTATAGCCGTGACTGGATGACACCTAAAGAAGTACGCGAACTCGAAGGTGCTATCCGGCTCGGTAAAGCCAATGTAGAAGCGTACCGAAAAGCAATGGAGGATCGACTGTCCATCATCAACGCCGACCCTGGCATCACCATCGAAGAAGAAATCCTATCACTTAACCTCGTTTGTATACTATGATAACAGTAGGATTGGACTTTGGCACCCACCAGACAAAAGTCTGCGTAGAGCGTAAAGAAAGGGCAGAACTTGAATACTCCTTCATCAAGTTCAAGGACTGCCGCGGCCAAAGCCAATACACCCTGCCTTCCATCATCAGTGTGCAGCCCGACGGACGCCTCCGGTATGGCTACCTGCCAGACAACGACCAGGGTAAAATCATCCGCTACTTCAAACAGGCCACCTTCAATGGCACCCAATCACCGGCTCTTACTCACGAAGATGCCATGCTCTATTCCATCTGGTACCTTGCCTATATCCTCTTTGACCTTGAAGAGAAATATGGTCAGGACTTTGCCATCCAGATGGGTGCGCCCACTGACAGCGGACATCTCCGCCGGGCACAAGAAATGGCTGTCCGTCTCCTTGCCAGCGCCTACGGGCTTGTTGAGGAACTCTTCGACGGAAACAAACAGGAGTTTCTGGATCAGCCGATAGATGTCCTTCGCCATGTAACCGAAATCCGGCCCTTCTCCCAGCACGATAAAGATTCCCTGAGCATCCTTGTGTTCCCGGAGGCCTATGCCTGTCTGAACCCGCTCATAAGCCAGGGAAAAGTATCGGACGGAATGAGCGTAATGTTCGACATTGGTGGCGGCACCACCGACATCTCCTTCTTCACCATTGAAGACAACCTGCCCCAGGTCTATGACTTCTTCTCCATCAACAAAGGCCTGAACTTCCTCACCGAGTCCAACCCGGAAGACAACAGCCGAAAAGACTCCAACTCCACGGCAGCAGACCTCAAGGAGCACCGTATCGGGCAATACCAGTCCCACGTAAACGAACGATTCAACGACCTGTACCAGCGGATTATCAAGAACTTCAAACACAACACCAAGTTCAAAGTGGAGGGTATAAAAGCCGTACTCCGCAACCGTCCGCTTATCTTCTGCGGCGGTGGTAGTACCTTTGGCCGATTACGCCGTCCATACGCAGGCTTCAACGAAATCCACCTCATCTCAGACCGCGAATGGAACACCGCATCCATGCTCGACATGGACTACATCCGTGAAAACAAACTCTGTCCCATCCTCTCTACCGCCTACGGCCTCTCCATCAGCCGCGCCACCGACAACATCAAGATGAAGCCCTTTAGCGACCTCTTCTCCCACATGCGCGACTACGAGCCCGACACCACCCATCCCATGAGCCACTCCTACAAAGGCCGCTCCACCTTCGGCCAGGACATCGGCGGTGTCTCGTATGAAGATTATGACAGTTATAAGTAATTATCTGTCAGTGTAAAATGCTGATAATAAATAACTTTTTATATATTTTTAACACTTTTTAACAGAAGATTTTTGCCTTCCCGGAACTGACCTCATACCTTTGCGGCAACAAACCCAAAGCGTATGAACACAAAAGATGTAAACAGAATCTTGGGCATCCATCCTGATCTGGTAGACAGGGAATTCCCAAGTGATGGAAGGACCTTCCATCTGATGAGTGAGGCAACAACCACTGCGTGGGATGACTCAAAAGACCAACCAGAGCGCTGGTATCATCTGGGCATGAGTCACATTGAGAAAGGAAACACTGAGCTGGGGAAACGCTTTTTAGTAGCAGCGTACAAACGAGGGAACGCAGGTGCTGGCAATGATTACGCATATGGTCTAACCCACGGCTGGTTTGGAGAGAGAGACTATGCGACTGCGGTAAGCATTTACCGAAAACTGGCCCGCAAAGGAGATCGGAACGCGATGAACAACTATGCCTTTGCCTACCTTGATGGCCTGGGCGTGAAAAAGAACCTGCGTCTTGCCGAACACTGGCTTATGAAGGCCATTGAGAAAGGAAATACGGATTCGGCCGTAAGCTATGCTCAGTTGACGTTTGACAGAGAGTTTCCAAATGCAAGTTGGAATCTGGCGATTTGGCTTTGTTTCTGGGCCGCAGACAAAGGCAATGCAGGGGCGATGAATGAACTTGGACTGTTCTATGAAGAGACCTTCAGTATGGTAAGAGACTGGGACAAGGCCTATGAATGGTTCAAGAAGTCGGTAGATCATGGTGGAGGCGCTTGCGCCGAATTTAACCTCTCCAGATGCTATCGCTATGGGATAGGGGTTGAAATGAATGATGAAATAGCTGATGCCTGGCAGAATTTGGCAATAGAACATGGATTTGACATAGAAGCATACAACAAATTATATGATCTGCGATAAAGAAACCAATAAGGTGTTCCTGTCCAAAGGACTGATGCACTACGGAAGAGTCCTTGAAAGGATTCTCGCGAAATTAAGCGGCTGGAATATTGAAACTGAGTTCCTTCCTCTGGCCGATTCCAGGAAGCACATATGGGCGAGGGACTATATGCCCATCCAGTTGGAGAAGGACAAGTTTCTGCTCTATCGCTACACTCCGGATTACCTGAAGGGGTTCGAGGACTTCATCCCGGACTATCCTTCCATCTGCAAGAGCCTGCAGCTGAATTGCGTTACCACGGACATTGTTCTGGACGGTGGCAATGTAGTCAAATGTGGCGACAAGGTCATTATGACCGATAAAATCATTCAGGAGAACCCCACTAAGTTCTACAGGAATATGATCGCCGAACTGGAGAATCACTTCCAGGCACAGATTGTATTGGTTCCCTGGGACCGATATGAGAAGTATGGCCACGCCGATGGAATGGTCCGCTGGATTGATGGAAACCGGATTCTGCTGAACAATTATGCCGATTTTGACCCCGGCCTCCGGAAAGAATTGAAGAAGACGCTGTCAGAGCATTTCACCGTGGAAGAATTGGCCTATGGCAGCAACAAACACGCTAAGTTATCCTGGGCTTACATCAACTTCCTCCAGACCAGTAAATGCATCTTCGTGCCGGGTCTGGGCATTGAAGAGGATGGAATGGCGCGGGAGCAAATCCAGAAGTTCTATCCCGACTACAAAGTGTTTACCATTGACGATTGCCTGAGACTTGTTCAGGACGGAGGCGCTCTAAACTGTGTCACCTGGAACATCCTTGCCGATGTCAATGAATATCCACAAACCGTTGCGTAACGCCTCTTCTAAATCACGCAGATATGATTAATGAGCAATACATCAAAGAACATACACTGAAAGAATGCTTGACAGCATTCAAAGGTGCAGGAAACGGGAATCTCGATGCCAAGAATGACAATCTCACCACCGAGTTTCGCGCCCTTGCAAAAAAAATGCTCTATGGCGGTTATCTGAAAGTGGGTGACGATTATGAAATCTACATCACCAAGGTGGAATTCTATTATCACGAGGAGGATAAGTCAGATACCCAAATCACCGATCCTATCGTCTACCACCGCAATGGAAGGTTCCCTGGGCGAGATGTGCCGCCATTTCCTATCATGACCTTGCATTCCCACTGGTCTGGTTTCGACATCACTTTCGAAGACCCTCAAGGCCATTACCGCGCTTCGGCCTTGATCCGAGAATATGTTGTCTATGATAACAAATGCAAAGAAGGAGCATGTTTTGTCAAATGGAATTCCAGCGCCGACAGTGGAACTCAGGAGACCGATGCAAAAGGGCAGAGGATTATGGGCGAATACGAGCCATCCAACACTCCCTTTGTCGATAACCGTTCATCCTTCCTCCAATATTATCTGAATGGCTTCCAGATGGATGGAACGCCCAATCGCATTCGATGGATAGACTTCACGAACCCAGACTACAAAGAGCCGATGAAAGGCATACGGAAGAACACTGGAGACAAGAAAGAATGGGCATTTCGTCGAACTGATGACCTAAAGGAACTAAGGCGACAATGATTCCGCAATTCCGTAGATTCCGCAGATTACGCAATAACGTAGTTTGCGGAATTCTATTTATAGGCCGATTAAAATGGGCCGATGGAGCCCAGTCCCAACGGCAGTGCTAATTCCACCGTTTATACAAAAAGCGGTACTTGCTCGTCTGTCAGTTATGTTCTCCGCTGCGCTCCGCCCATAACAGCCAGACCAGCAACCTCTATTGCCACCCTTCGCTGTGAGATTGTGTCAGTTGCCGCTTCGGCGTCAACCGCCACAAACTCACGGACGCCCTCACGCACCATGGGCCTACGCCCCCGGCTCCCGCACTTATAAGGGAAAGAGGTCAAGAGACTGTGCCCGGCGGGGCCGGTCACAGACTCTTGCAGGCCAATCACCCCTGGCCCCTCAAGGGGAAAACATTCACCCGGGAGAGGGAGTACCGGCACCAGCGTCCCTGCCCAGAATCCGCCGCCATAACATAATCCCATCGGAATTGTGTAACTGCCGCCAGCACCCTCAGTGCCCCGCATCAAGGGAGTCGGCAAAACATACTCCCGGAGCTCGCAAAACCGTCCTACAGGGCGTCAGATTACACAATTCGGATTATGTTAAGGAGGCTCCCGCATCAAGATGCGAAGGTCCTGCCTTCGAACTCCCGGGTGAGGCGGCGGAGGACAAGCAGCCCCCTTCAAGGACCTCCGGCCTCCAGGCCCGTCAGGGGGCTGCGCACTTTGCGCATCTTCGCGGGACCGTCAGTGCCAGTTCGAGCATCGCTACACCCGCTGTCGGCACAGCCGCCAGCGACTTTCGCTTTGAAGCACGTATCAGAGGACAGGAGACATTCCAGGGCGCAAAGTGCAGGGCACGTTCACCGGCATCAAAAAGTGAGGGTAGGGTACTCGCTTTCAGCCTCAGTGCGGTGCGGGAAGTCCTCCGCCTTATGCAGCACAGCTGCGGGTCGGCCCGGCACCGTACATCGGCAGTCCAGCGGAGCTGGCCAGCCCATGTCCGGCACCGTTCCTCCAAGGTAGCGTTTAACCTGGCTGCAATTCCTCCAGGCACTTTTGGTCTGCCGCTAAGGCGTCAGCCTCAAAAGAGCCTTCCGGGCATCCAGGACACGGCCCGTTGGGCCGTTGGCGCAGCGTGTTCTCACCGTCAGCAAGTATTCCACCGTCATCCCGTAAGAACACCCTGCGCCGGTGTCGCCCTTTTCCCGGGCTACGCCTTCATCGTCCATCCTCCGAGGGAGCCTTGTCACGGGCCGTTCCGGCCCGGGGCCGGGAGGCCGTCTGTCCACCGCACAAACTGCCGGTCTTTGTCGGGGTCTGGGAGCCTAAGGTCTCCCAGCCCTTGCACCGCCAAAGCCCGCCAGCCCCTCACGCTTCCAGACCGCCTCCCGCCCCAACGCTCCACTGCGTTCCGCGCCCTTGGTCACTGCCAGACTCTTAGTCGGCTCCCGCCTCCACGACATCAAGAATCTCAATGCCGGTGCCCGCATCCACCGTGCCGCCTAAGAGACTGCCAGTAACCAAGGCCAACTGGGAGACTCCCGCTTCCACCTCAGTGCTGATTCCACCGGCATCACCCGCCCGAAGGCGAGGGAAGAGGTAAATATATATTCAATATGGAGCAGCGGCCGGAGCCGCTGCCGGCGTTGCCGTCAAGGTTTGGGATGCAGGGTGTTTCACGCGTGGAAAAAACTTTCAATAAACCGCGTAAATCACTGTAAATAAATTTGTTATTCTCGCAGAAAATCACTATCTTGTAGTTAGTTAATAAAAGGTTAGGTTATGAAAAAGACATATTACTACAAGCGTACTATCAAGCGAATCTCCAAGTTGGTCGGGGAGTTCATCCGTCAGCACGGAGACAACTTGCCCCTGGACTGCATCTGGGCAAATCCTGTTTCTGGAGATGTGATTCTGGAGGGCGGCGACATAGAGGAACCCTGTCTTGCCCATCCGGCGATGTTCTTCACCAAGGATGATGACAACTTCCACAAGGTCATCGATGAAAAGAGCATCCGGCACTGGGTGATGGTGGACCTACGGAGATTATTCGTTGCGGTTACAACTCCTGTCCATCTCCCTTTGAGGTCCCTTTGAGCTATTGCCCTGCCCAAGACTTGCACCGCAAGCCCCGGCCCTGGCAGGGTGCCACCCATATAGAGATATACCGGTGTCTTCCGTAGTGTTTTCTGAGCCTGTTATGCCACACGGAGACAAGACTTGATAACAGGCCAAGGAAAGGGTATGAGACGTCATGCCCTTTTTTCAGTGCTCAATACAAACGAAATCCCCTCCGGATTCGCTCCGAAGGGGATAACGCATTGATGGCAGTTTCCCGCAGTCCAGGACTACGGCTCGCCGCCGCCGGCTGCAGCAGCGGTCCACTTGACCTCTGCCAGCATGGACTGGGACTTCTCGCCGGTACTGCCGTTCACGAGGTAGTAGCGGAAGAAGATCTTGGGCGCGGCTGCGGAAGGGGCGCCGTTCTTGGCCACGTAGTCCGCACGGATGTCGATGGCGTCGGTGCCGGGCTCTTCCACGAGCTTGATCTGGGTGGCCTTGCTGAAAGCACGGCTCACACCGTTGGACTGACCCTCGGAGGCTTCGATGACCAGGTAGATGCCGCCGTTGTCGGAGAGGGTCTGGTCCAGCTTGAAGGTGAACACGTCACCCTGGCACACGATGGTGGCGCTGG
>Ga0310691_10002531_pt1 | contig 24017 bp, 15 predicted proteins | sample 176DNAGHGlowgp2_FD_203887 | JGI IMG/M metagenome (GOLD analysis project Ga0310691, IMG submission 203887) | Sheep rumen microbial communities from Palmerston North, Manawatu-Wanganui, New Zealand - 1766 DNA GHGlow gp2 (v2) (version 2) | ecosystem: Host-associated > Mammals > Digestive system >...
CCTTCAAAGGAAAACTTATCATCGTCAACATCCACCAGCCATCAAGTGATGTCTATAAACTTTTCGACCGCCTGTGGCTGCTTGACAAAGGAGGTTATCCTGTCTTTGACGGTAACCCCATTGATGCCATCACCTATTTTAAGAAGGCTGCGAACTATGCCGATGCGGAGACAAGCGCCTGTCCGACATGTGGTAATGTCAATCCTGAGATTGTGCTCAATATCATCGATGAAAAAGCACTCAGCAATACTGGCGAGCCCTCTGACGAGCGAAAGACCACACCACAGGAGTGGCATGAGATTTATCTGGAGAACAGGGAAAAAATGGAAGCACCAGCAGTCTCTGACGTTCCGCCATCGGATCAAAGGAAGCCAGGGAAACTGAAGCAATTTGCTATTTTCCTTCGCCGTAACATCAAGACGAAGATTACAAATATCCAGTATCTGTGTATCACATTATTGGTAGCCCCAGTTCTGGCAGTTATCTGCGCCTTTCTTACACGCTATGCGCCACCCGAGGGTTATACCGTCATGAACAACAAGAACCTGGTAAGCTATTTCTTCATGGCTGTCATCGTCGCCACCTTTATAGGCATGAGCGGCAGTGCGGAGGAAATCATCAAGGACCGTGCCCTCTTGAAACGTGAGAGATTCCTCAACCTTTCGTACGGCAGTTATATCTGGTCAAAGATTGTCTACATGGCAGGTGTCTCACTGATACAAACCTTTCTGTTTATTATAATCGGAAATGCCATCATGGGTCTCCATGGGCTATTCTGGACCTGGTGGTTCATCCTGTTTATCACTGCGTTCCTCGCTAGTCTGACAGGTCTGCTGCTCTCCCAGTGCCTTAACTCCGTAGTAGCTATCTATATCAGTATTCCTCTCCTGCTCATTCCACAAATCTTACTCTGTGGACTTGTGGTCAGTTTCTCCGATCTGACACCTAAGAGCAAGACTGGTAATGTACCTATTATCGGTGACCTTATCCCCTCACGCTGGTCGTTTGAGGCTCTTGCTGTCACATCATTTACAGATAACAAATACGAAAGGCTGTTTTTCAATTTAGACAAGGAGAAATACGAGACACAATTCTATAATATCGGTTATCTCTATGAGATACAGTCACAGCTGGAAACGCTCAAAGACGAACAGACTCATGGTAAGGACGTAAAACCGGAACACATGGAGGTGATACGCACCAACCTGCCCATTGTGACAGAATACTGCGGAATGAAAGCCTATCAGGGAGATGAGTCTTACACCTCACTCTATAATTACATGAAAGAGGCAGAGAAGATTCTCTCCAAGCGCAGCAATCAGGCGACCCTCAAGGTGGATGCACTGACAGCAGACTTTATCCGAAACTATGGCAAGGATGCCTTGCTCGACTTAAAGCGCAATAACTTTAACCTCAAGTTAGAGGACTTTGTCATTAGCGCAGGGAATCATAAATTGCTCGACGTGATTGACAACACGATTGTGCCACGCACAGGACCTATTTTCCTCACACCACGCAATAAGACTGGACGTGCACCTTTCTATAGCAGTGTGAAGATACTGGGTGACACTCCCGTCAAAACCCTGTGGTTTAATATGGCAGTACTTCTCTTGATGAGCGTTATCGTCACCATTCTCCTGTTGACAGACCGTCCAGGACGATATATCAGGAAAGACCAACAATGAATAAACAAACATAAAACATTTAATAACTTAATTCTTAAACAAAAATGAAGAAATTAACAGTATTAGCAATCGCATTCGCTGCTATCGTTTTCGCAGCATGTGGAGGACAGAAAAATGCCAAGAACACAGAGGACGCTGATTCTCTGAAGAGTTTCGAACAGCAACAGATTGAGGCAAGCATTAAGATGCATATTGACAGCATCGCCGCAGACCTTGGAAAACTCAAGCAGCTTCCTTTCGTTCAGGAGGGTAACGGTGGCTTCACACTGACCAAAGAAGAGAAACAAGTTAAGCCCGACTACCTGCTGAATGCTAATGTTGCCGAAGAGGCTGCCACCTTGGCTGAGAAATACCGCATCCTAAGCGCCCTTAACGTAGACAGAAAGATTGCTTCTCTCTATGAGATGCCGACAGAGGATTATGACAAAGCTATTACCAAGCTTGTAGCAGACATCAACGATCCTTCCTTCAAGGTCATTGACAATGCCAACAACCTTTTTGAGACATCCAGCACATTGTACGACGCTATGGATGAGAACGGACGCATCAACTTCTTCTGGCAGCTGGCATCAGCAGCTCTGGTTGAGGAGCTCTATGTCATGAACCAGAACACCGACAAGTTCCTCAGCACTTTCACTGATGAGGCTGTCTCAGATGTTACTTTCCGTATCATTGTCATCCTCGATGCCATCAACCGTCTCACAGACTATGACGCAGACATCAAGCCCGTTGCTGAGGCTGTCGCTCCATTAGAGGTACTCAACGCTACCACTGTTGATGAGATGAAGAAGCAGCTCGCTGAAGCAAAGGATAAAATCAACGCAGCCCGCAAGGCTATCATAAAATAAGAAATAAACAAATATTATGACAATCAACATCAAAGAACAAAACGGCGGATACACTGCAGAAATGGCTGGTCGTTTAGACACCCCTGCAGCAGTACAAGCAGCAAAAGACTTTCAACCCCTGATGGACCATGCTGACAAAGAGATCACACTGGATTGTACCCAGTTGGATTATATCAGCAGTTCCGGATTGCGCCTTTTCCTCAGCCTTCGTAAAGAAACCGCTGCAAAAGGTGGTAAAGTCATTATTGTCAACATCAATGACGAGATTAAGAAAGTCTTTATGATGACTGGATTCTATAATCTCTTTGAGATTAAATAAAAGATGACAGAATACGGACTGGATATTCATTGCACCATGCTGTTAGAAGACTATCGGGAGCAACTCCCGAAATACCGTCTTCTACAGCAGGTGGTAATGGAGAAGCTCGGTGAGTTAGTCAAAAAATCTGGTATTGAACTGAATTCCATGGAGTCCCGCATAAAGACAGAAGCGTCTTTGGCAGGCAAACTGGAGCGGAAAGGTCGTAAGTATGACTCTCTTACTGATATCACTGACATCTTCGGTGCCCGCATCATTACGTTTTACAACGAAGACGTGGACCGCATCGCATCGATGGCAGAAATACTATTCGACATTGACTGGGCTAACTCCATCGATAAAAGAAAAATGCACCAATACGATAGCTTCGGGTATAACTCACTACATTATATCTGCAAGATACCTAAGCAACTATTCTATGATGAGAAGCATCCTGAACTGAATGAGATTCCATTCGAACTGCAGATGCGTACGGCACTACAGCACGTATGGTCAGCTATCCAGCATGACATCGGTTACAAAAACGACATCGAGATACCTGTGGAATACCACCGTAACCTCAGCCGCCTTGCCGGTATGTTAGAGCTGGCAGACAATGAGTTTAGCCGTATCCGTACAGACATCAGCGACTACCGTAGACGTATCGAGCATTTGATGAAGGATGGAAAGTTGGAGGAAATATCTCTCGATGGTGACAGCTTCCGCTCATACATCGACATGCAGCCTTTCGACAAGCTGAATAAGCAGATTGCAGCTATCACAAAGGCAGAGTTACTTCCGTCTTCTCCGATGAGCTATTTCCCTTTGCTTCGTGAGATGGGCATGAAAACGCTAGCCGATATTGAACAATTGATCAGTGATAATTTCGATGATGCCTACCAGTTGGCACTCTTCCAGTTAGGAACTACCGACATTGATATTCTTTCCTCCAATATCGGAATACAGAATATCTGCATTGTACACATCCTGAAAAACGACGGGGGTAAGGCGGGAATCCGATGGATGTTCGACATCATCAACGGTGTATCGGAACATAACAACGACATGGCGCAGATAATCTTGGAGCAAGCATCCAAACTGTCTTTCATGAATAAGTAATAAGTCGTAGAAGAGATGGAACACATTCATATGCCACAAGGAAGACCGTTAGTTGCCATTGTTGACAGCAACACACTGGCAACATTAGGTCTGAAACAGATTCTACAGAATGTTATGCCTATCATGACAGTTGAGACGTTTGGCTCCTTTGCTGAGCTGGAAGCTAACCAACCAGATAAGTATGTTCATTATTTTGTGGCTATGGACATTGTCTTACAGGAGAGACAATTCTTCCAAGAAAGACGGTGTAAGACAATAGTACTTACCTTACAACTGGAAGACACCGCACGACTGTCAGAGTTTCACAGTCTCTGCATCAACCAACCAGAACCACAACTTATCCGTCAGCTACTGATGCTGGCACAGCATGCCCATGGCGGAGGAAAGAACCTGCCTCCCATGCCCCAGGTATTACAACAGAAAATCTTATCCGACCGTGAGATAGAGGTAATGTCACTTATCGTCCAGGGATATATCAACAAAGAGATTGCTGACAAGTTGAATATCGGACTCGCCACGGTTATTACCCATCGCAAGAATATCATGGACAAACTGGGCATGAAAAGCGTATCCGCACTCACCATCTATGCAGTGATGCACGGATACGTAGACATCAACAAGATATAGTTATTACAGTTTTACGGAAGAGATGTCAACCAGCCCGTTGACAATCGCATAAATCGTCAGTCCCGCCGGGGAATGAATCTGCAGTTTACGGGCGATATTACGTCTATGTGTAATAACGGTATTGGTAGAGATACACAGATGATCAGCAATCTCCTTGTTAGACATACCCTGTACCAAAGCTACAATCACATCCCTTTCACGGTCTGATAACGCCTCGCTGTTATCCTGTCCGCTCTTAAATACCATTGTAGAGATATTCCTCGTCACCGTATTCTGCTTCTGTTGTTGTTCCAGGCGACGGACAGCAGGCACGAATATATTGTCCTCCACCTCGGCATGTTGCATCAGCCACTCCTCATTATTATATATATCATAGAGGGTCGCCGTCAATTTATTATTGCTATGAGGGTCAGAAGGCAGATATTTGATGATCATCAGTTTCAACTCACGCAATGCCCTGTCTGTTGACTCATGGTGTTTGGAGAACGTCTCCACATTATAGTCATTCACCGTACGTCCCTCCAGTAATGCCGTCACATAAGGGAATAAGGTTTTCTCCTCATATTTCATGTGACGCTGTATCTCACGGGCATAGCCGTCGTAGAACTTCAGGATAAGATGTCCCAAGGAATCATTCTCATCAAAGCTCTCCGCCAGCTGTCTCCTGATAGAGGGCAGTTGATAGTCGAGGAAATAGGCATGACTGGCATCCAGGTAATGCAGCAGGGTACGAACATCAATCTGATCATCATCCACATTATTCGTTGAGCCGTTCATGGTAAAGTTGACGACAGCAAGGAAGGTATAGGTATCCACATGGTTCATCTCACAAGTCTCCCATACGGTCTTGTCGCCAAAGCCGAGATTGATACCGAAACTACCCAGAGCCTGCAGCAGGTTATAATTGTCTTTGATAAGAGTAATCATCTTATCTTCGGGCTCATACATCTTCAAATTCTTCATACCGCTATATACCTTATTATATATATTGACGGTGCAAAAGTACTGAATTTACGGGACTCATGCAATAGTTATAAACAAATTCATCATTTTTAGGTATTGTGGGAAAGTGTAAAACAATCTACCTTTGCAGCGGAAAAAGAAATTAAGGATACAACTTAGATATGATGAAAAAAGTATTATTTACACTTGCATTTCTTGCCACCTGCTTTACAGCCAGTGCGCAAGAGAACAAAAATGACAGTCTACCACAACGCACATTCTGGGACCGCCTGAGCATCGGTGGTTATGGTGAGCTTGCCTTCTCCCGTAACTTCTATAGTGATCACGTCAGCCGTTACAGTCAGCCAGAGGCACATAAAAATGACCCCAGCCATGGCCGTTTCGACATACCCCATTTCACCATCGCTTTAGGTTATGATTTCGGTAAGGGATGGACATTAGGCACCGAGATTGAGTTCGAGCATGGTGGTAATGGCATCGCCTATGAGAAAGAGGACGAGGAAGGCGGAGAATGGGAACAGGAGACAGAGAAAGGCGGTGAGGTAGAGCTGGAGCAGTTCTGGATTCAGAAGTCTTTCGCCAAATGGGCAAACATCCGTGCAGGACACATCGTCGTACCTGTCGGTCTGAACAATGCCCATCACGAGCCCCTCAATTTCTTCACGGTCTACCGCCCGGAGGGTGAGAACACCATTCTCCCTTCCACCTGGCACCAGACAGGTATCTCTTTCTGGGGACGTTACAAAGACTTCCGTTATGAGGCACAGTTCCTTGCCGGTCTGAATGCCGACCACTTCACGAATACCGGTTGGATTCACAAAGGTCATAAGTCACCATTGGAGTTTGACATTGCCAACAAATACGGTATTGCCCTGCGCATGGACAACTACACCATCCCCGGTCTGCGTATCGGTCTGAGTGGCTACTATGGACACAGCATCGGCAACAGCTATCCCCGTAATGCCAATGGCGTGGATAACGAATACAAGGGAGTGGTAGCCATCGGCTCTATCGACTTCACCTATAATGCCCACAACTGGATTGTCCGCGGACAGGCAGACTATGGTTATCTCGGTGATGCAGAGCAGTTGAAGTATGTCTATAACCGCCTGAACTCCAAGTCACCATACAAGCACTCTGCTTTTGTCAGCAAGAATGCTTATGCCATCGGTATAGAGGCAGGTTATGACATCTTCTCACAGATTCACTATACACGCAAGCACAACCAGAAGATGTATATTTTCGGACGTTATGAGCAATACAATCCTTATGCCAGCAAGACAAAGGACACAGAGTATGGTTATACGGAGGTGAAGCGCCTTGCCTTCGGTCTCAACTACCATCCACTCAAACAGGTAGTGGTGAAGGCTGAATACTCTCACCGTTTCCTCAAGAGTATCTATAATGACGAGCCATCCCTTAATCTGGGTGTCGCTTATGAGGGATTCTTTGACCTTGGACACAAGAAACTTGCCCAACAGGAGCAGTATGACGTACAGAAGCTCAATGAGCGCATCAACCAACTGCAGCAGCAATTGGATGAATTGAAACAAAAAACAATGTAAACATAAATCACAAACAAAAATGAAAAAGTACTTAATTTTCTCTTTTGCTGCCCTTATGGGTGCAATGACCATCACTGCTTGCGGTGATGATGACAACAAAAATGGTGGTAAAGATGATGGTGACGATAATACCGAGTTCAATATCGTGACAACATCTCCTATTGTTGACAAAGATACTTATGCCGACAATACAACAGGTTACAATGATAAATCTTTTGGTAATGCCGCCATTGAAGGTTGCACTGATCTCGTTGATGAGCTGACAGCTGCCAACGCTGTCATTACGGCTTCTAAGCTCACAGACGTTCAAGAGTCTTATCTGTATCTGGTACTCGACAACTTAGTTGACAATGTAATCGTACCAACTTATACCGATCTCGCTGACAATGTAGAGGACTTGGAAAAGACACTGAAAGGTCTCACCGTCAGCACCATCACACAGTCCCAGATTAACAAGGCATGCGAAGATTTCAAGGCTGCCCGTCTCCACTGGGAGCGTTCTGAGGCATTCCTGATGGGTGCCGCCTCAGACTTTGACATTGACCCGACCATCGACTCATGGCCTCTGAACCGTTCTTTGCTGTTGAGCTACTTCAACAATGGCATGAGTGAAGAGATGCTGAACGATGCCACCATCCTCGGCTTCCATGCTATGGAGTTCATCCTCTTCCGTGACGGTCAGCCCCGTAAGGTGACTGAGTTCCAAGGAACTGACACCTATAAGGGCTTCGAGAAGATTACCGGTGAGCAAGAACTGGCATACGCCCAGACCATCTGCACCCTGTTGAAGCAGCGTTGCTTCCAGTTACAGGTAGCATGGGAGGGAGAGACTTCTGCCAATGCCAGCCGTGTCGCTGTCGTAAAGGAGGCTGGTCTTGACTATACCACAGAGAACGGACTGAGCTATGGTGAGAATCTGGTAGGCGCTGGTGTTAACAGCAAGAGCACTTTCAAATCACTGAAGGCAGCGATTGCTCAGGTACTCTCTGACGACGAGGGCAGCTGTGTAGGTATTGCCAATGAGGTAGGTACTGCAAAGATTGCCAATCCCTTCTCTGCCGGTGACGTGTCATACGTGGAGTCACCTTACAGCTATAACTCTATCGCTGACTTCCGTGACAACATCCGCTCAATCCGTAATATCTGGTTGGGATCTACCAATAAGACAGCCAACAAATACAGCTTCCACACTTTCTTTGCCAGTGTGAAGCAAGAGAATGTCAACCAGGATTTGGAGAGCACCTATGTGAGAGCCATCGAGGCTATCAGCAATATGCCCTCTCCTTTCGTGAAGTATTGCTGCAGCATCTGGAATATTAATTTCGAAGATGATAATGACTGGGATTAAATAGACAGACATAGACTATTTAGTGCTAGGCGCCTCACCCTAAAAAGGTGAGACGCTTCAGCCGTTAAAATAATAACCTTTAAAATAAGTAATATGATGAAACTGAAAAACCTATCAAAAGTGATGCTCGGACTTGCTGTCCTGTCACTGGCGGCATGCTCTGATGACAACACGCCAAGCGGAATCGGTGAGCTGACACCAGAGGAGAGTGCCTTTGGCAAGGCTAACGACGTGTTTACCGCCGAGGAATGGTACCCTGGCGGTCAGTTAGGAACGACGGAGAAGGCAAGCTACTCTGCCATCACACCTGCCGCAGAGTCCATGGAGGAAGACTTCAACACGGGTGAAGACTTCTTCGAGCATCTCTACACTTTCGATGTAGCACCCCGTAAGGGACTCGGTCCCGCCTGGGTCCGCAACGGCTGTATCGCCTGCCACCCCAGCTATGGTCACGGCAAGCGCCAGACGGAATACCGTGCCAACACCATCGGCAATGGCTATCTGCTGGTTATCTATCACCCCACAGAGGCTTATACAGAGGATGGTGTACGCTACACCACCAGCAACTCCCCTTATATCTCTGAGGTAACTGGTATGCCACAGACACAGGCAATGTCTCCCTTCAAGGCTCCTATCGACGAGAGCCAGATCAAGATTGAGTGGAAAGACGTGACCAAGATGCCGAGTGGTCTGTCCATGACCTTCCCTGACGGTGAGAAATACGCTTTGATCTATCCTGAGGTGACCATCCCTGCCACCGCCTTCAACACCAATCCCGTACCCACCAACTACGAAGTACGCCTGGAGTCTACCATTGGTGTCTATGGCACTGGTCTGATTGACGCCATCAGCGATGACGACATGCGTGAGCAGTATCGCAAGGAGGCTCCTTACGTAGACCTGAACCCCGCTATGTGGGACAAGGCTGCCAATGACTTTGCAGCCTCCGCCTATTACGGTGCTGGCTATAATGACACCAAAAGCCACAATGGCGGCAAGGGTATCGTGAAGAAGTTCACCTATGCCATGACCCGCGGCTCACTGCAGGATGGTGCCGGTGCCAACGCTATCTGGAACATCACCAATGTGACCCGTTCCGACCGTCACTGGCTCTACAGCACGACAGCATGGGCTCAGGCTCAGAGTGAGGACGCTGAGGTCATCGCCTATATCAAGGAGCATGGTGCCTCTCCGTTGAGCATCCTGCACCCTTACTATGCCGACGGTACCGACGAGGGCATCAGGGCTCGTGTCTATGAGGTGCTGAATACCCCCAGCATAGCCTACAAAGACACTTTCGAGAAGTATCTGCTCAACGACGAGTACTATGGTGGTGAGGAGGAGATGTCCGACAAGCAGTACTACCAGTTCATGGTATGGCACCGCGGACTTGCCGTTCCTGCCGCCCGTAACCTGGACGACAAGGACGTACAGCGTGGTAAGACCCTGTTTACAGAGATGGGATGCGCCCAGTGCCATCGTCCGTCATGGAAGACTGGAGCAGACAATATGTGGGTGGATGCCAGCATCAAGGCTTATGCCGCAAGTATCGGCAAAGACGCCAGTGACATGTTACCCAAATATCCCTACCAGACCATCTGGCCCTATACCGATATGGTCCAGCACCGTCTCTTCATGGAGAACGACATCCGTACGGGCTGGTGCCGCACCACCCCACTCTGGGGACGTGGCTTGTCCCGTCAGCTGACGGGTGCTGACGACCGTCTGCACGACTGCCGTGCCCGCACCGTCATCGAGGCAATCATGTGGCATGCCTACTCCAGACAGTCGGATGCTTACGACAGTGCCGTACAGTTCTATAACTTACCGAAGGAAGACCGTTACGCTGTCGTGAAGTTCATTGAATCTATTTAATACACTGTTTTCTTGCCTGAATGGCAGATAATGTGTATCTTTGCACAATATGAAGAAAACTGTCATAGCATTCTATATCGTGGTGATAGCCGTCATGGCTGTCGCCACGATTGTTGAGAAATACCAAGGGACCTCCTATGTGTCCGAGCATATCTACGGTTCCTGGTGGTTCTCTGCCCTTTGGGCTGTCCTCACCGCCTTTGCCGTCGGCTATTTTGTCAAACAGCGGGTACGCCGTGCCTTTGCCGTCACCCTCCATCTGTCGTTTGTCGTCATCCTACTCGGTGCCTTGCTGACGCATCTCACCGCCGAGAAGGGGATTGTCTACCTGCGCACCGGTCAGTCTACAGACCGTTATATGACGGAGGACATGCAACTGCACCCCCTGCCCTTCTCAGTAAAGCTCGACCGTTTCGAGGTGGAGTTTCATGAGGGGACGAGTGCCGCTGCCGACTATGTCTCCACCATCACGATGGATGACGGCAAGGAAAAGAAGCAGGAGAGGATCTCCATGAATCATATTGCTTCCTTCCATAGCGTGCGTCTCTATCAGAGCAGCTTCGACGAGGACATGCTAGGCAGCATCCTTGCTATGAACAGTGACCCCTGGGGCATCCCCGTTACCTATCTGGGCTATGCCCTCCTCTTCATCTCCCTTATCTGGATGCTCTTTGACCCGAAGGGCACCTATCGCCGACTGCTGCGCTCCCCGCTCCTGAAACGGGGAATGATGCTGCTGGCACTCTTCCATCTCACCTCTTCCATCTCACCTCTTCACGCCGCCCCCCGTGTGCTGCCGAAAGAGACTGCCGAGAAGTTCGGACAACTCTTCATGGTGTATAACGACCGGGTATGTCCGGTACAGACCTACGCCATCGACTTCACCAAGAAACTCTATGGCAAGCGCTCGTATGGGGAATATTCTGCGGAACAGGTACTCACCGGCTTTGTCTTCTTCCACGACGACTGGGTAGAAGAACCGGTCATCAAGGTGAAGGGCGGAGAACTGAAAGGTCGCCTCGGCATCCCCGACTATGCCAGCATGAACTATTTCTTCGGCAAGAACGGCTATATCCTCGGTCCTTACGTCCAGGAGTTCTACCAAGGACAGCAACAGGAGAGTTTCCACAAGCAGGTTTCCAAGATGGACGAGAAACTCATGCTCATCATGGACTTACACAAGGGAACGCCCTTGAAACTCCTGCCCTATCAGGACAAAGGCACCATCACCTGGTATGCCCCCACTGACAACCTCCCTGAGCAGATGGACGAGGAACACCGGAAGTATATCCGTGACGTGTTCACCCTTCTCAACGGAGAGATACAGGCAGGCAACTATCAGCGTGCCAATGCCTTCCTCGACAAGATGCAGGACTACCAAAAGACCTTCGGAGTCTCCTCCCTGCCTACTGACACACAGGTAAGGGCTGAGCGTATATATAATAAGGTGGCGTTTGCCACCATCCTCTTCATGGCATGTCTCACCATGGGTATCCTCTCGTTCCTCTTGTTGATATTCAACAAGATGCGCCCCACGTTCTGGTGGCAGCGGGGTTTCCTGTTGCTGGCATTCCTCGCCCTGTCGTTCGGTCTTGCCCTGCGATGGATCATCACAGGGACCATCCCCATGTCGAACGGTTACGAGACCATGCTCTTCCTTGCCTGGAGCATCATGCTGCTGTCACTCATCGTGTGCAGCTGGTTCCCTATCATGCTCACCTTCGGTTTCCTGCTGTCGGGCTTCTTCCTGCTGGTGAGCCATATCTCACAGATGGACCCGCAGATCAGCCATCTGATGCCCGTCCTCAACTCCCCCCTGCTGACCATCCATGTCAGCATCATCATGATGTCGTTCGCCCTGCTGTCACTGACCTGTATCTGTGGCATCACCGCATTCATCATGCGCCGGCAGGCAGAGAAGCTGAAACTGCTGTCGCAGCTCTTCCTCTTCCCTGCCCTCACCTGTCTGGGCTTCGGCATCTTCATCGGTGCCATCTGGGCGAATGTGTCATGGGGCACCTACTGGAGCTGGGACCCGAAGGAGACATGGGCACTCATCACCTTTATGATCTATGCCGTAGGTGTCCATGAGCAGTCCTTGCCTTTCCTCCGCAAGCCAACTCTGTACCATCTGTATATGACGCTTGCCTTCCTGGCCATCCTCATGACCTACTTTGGTGTGAATTATTTCCTAGGTGGCATGCACAGCTATGCATAAAAAGAAGTTTTTCTTTGGTTCTGTGCATGATTTTCATTACCTTTGCACGCAAATAAAAGAACAATGGAAAGTAATACCCATACTATAACATTCGAGAAAGCATACGCCGAGATATATCAGTTTGACAACGGGACAGAAGTAAAGGAATTTCATGCCATGATTCACGTCAGTGAACCAGGACTTCCTTTCGCCAACCAGTTAGAGGCGGTACTCAATGCCTATAACTCACTGGTAGAGGAGAAACTGCCTGGTGCACAGGCTGTTTTCAAACGCTATTTCCTCAGTGATGCCGCCAACCAGCAGGACGAGGTGATTGTCGCCGACATGACAGACTGTGCCAAGAGCATCATCCAGCAGGCTCCCCTTGACGGTACGAAGATTGCCTTGTGGGTTTATTTCATGACAGGTGTCAGGACATCTGTCACCCATGGCGGTCTCTATGCCGTAGAGCACAATGGCTTCAAGCACCTGTGGAACGGCAGTGCCCATAACCTTGCTGCCAATTCCGAATACCAGACACGTTTGCTCTTCAACGAGTATAACATGCAACTGTTGGAGGAGGGCTGTACCCTGAAGGACAACTGCATCCGCACCTGGTTCTTCGTCAATGACGTGGACCTTAACTACGGGGGTGTCGTCCGTGCCCGTAACCAGTTCTTCTTCACACAGGGACTCACCGTCAACACACACTTCATCGCCTCTACGGGTATCGGTGGCAGACAGGCTGACCCTAACGTGCTGTCGCAGATGGACAACTATGCCATCGCAGGCATCGAGCAGGAGCAGATACACTACCTCTATGCCCCTACCCACCTCAACCGCACCAGCGACTACGGGGTGAGTTTCGAGCGTGGCACCCGTGTTGACTATCAGGACCGCCGCCATGTGTTTATCTCCGGTACGGCAAGTATCAACAACAAGGGCGAGATCAAATATCCCAAGAACATCGTCAAGCAGACAGAGCGTATGTGGGAGAACGTGGAGACCCTTCTTGCCGAGGCGGAATGCACCTACGACGACGTGTGCTATATGGTGGTCTATCTACGTGACACCTCTGACTATCAGCTGGTACACAAGATGTATGAGACACGGTTCCATGGCAAGCCCTATGTCATCGTCCATGCTCCCGTCTGCCGTTCCGGCTGGCTGGTAGAGATGGAGTGTATGGCTATACGCAAGGTTGACAATCCATCATTCAAGGCATTCTAAGCGAATCGTGGTGATAGCCCTAATCAGTCGTTATACCCAAGCTAAAAAGCCTTTCAAATTAACCTTCTGACTTGTTCTCATTATGGAAACAATCCTGTCCCCTATGGGAAACCGATAGGTTCCTTAGGGGAAACCAATGGGTTCCTTGGAGGGAACCAATGGTTTCCCACGTGGGAACCAATGTTTTCTGCCGTCCGCACTATCCTTCAGCTTTATCCTAAGGATGCGTAAAGTTCTAACATCACCGTAAAAAGTATCAATCTATCAGCCTATCTGTCAGCACACAAACCATCTGTATACCAGTGCGTTAGACCCTATTTTTGACAGATTGACACTTTTTTCCCAGATTTTAAAACTTCATGTAATAAATATAATTCCATCATTTTGTTTAATCATTTAAATGTCGTACCTTTGCAGACATGAAACGGTTATCATACCTTTTTATATTTATACTTTTCTTATCAAGTTGCTTTGATGGGAAGTATGATGGTATGCGTACAGGACTTGACAGCCTTAACATGCTCAATAAGGCGGACAGTCCGTTTTCTGTGGAAGACGTTGAGCCTTTTGTCAACTATTTTAACGACCATGGCACCCCAAACGATCAAATGCTCGCCTACTATCTTTTAGGTCGAGCCTATCATGAGCAGCATGAGGCTCCGATGGCATTAAAATATTATCAAAAAGCTGTAGAGCAGTGTGACACGTCTCTGACAGACTGCGACTATGGGCAGTTAAGTAGGGTATATGCGCAAATGGGTTCTGTGTTTTACCAGCAGTCTCTTTATCGCGAACATCTTCGATGTTTTGAAAAAGCCGCTTATTATGCATGGGAATCACGTGACACTCTGACTGCCCTCGCTTGCTATGAACAAGAGGCCCTCGCTTACAAAAGATTAGATAAAAACGACTCTGCTCTGGCTATATATTATGATATCGCAGACCATTATTCCCAGATGGGCAAGTCTCAAGATGAAGCCATGACATTGGGAGGTACAATAAACATTCTTATTGAGTCCGGTCAAAACAAGGAGGCACGAAAGATGATGGCATTGTATGAGACATCCTCAGGACTTTTTGACGAACACGGCAATATTGAACATGGCAGAGAAATATTCTATTTCCTAAAAGGCAGTCTATACTTGAATGAAAATATGCTCGACTCTGCAGAATATTGGTTCCGCAAAGAATTGCAAAACGCGAATGACTACAACAACCAACATGGGGCAGCACGAGGACTTGCCCTTGTATACGACAGAAAGAATCTTGCCGACTCCGCCGCCAGATACTACAGTTATGCCTATGCCATGAACGACTCCATTCATGCCAACCAAGTTTCCAAAGAGATAAAGCAGGCTCAGGCAATGTACGATTATACCCGCCATCAAGCCATTGCCCAGCAAGAGTCACTAAAGTCCCAAAGACTGACAGGGTATGTGAGGATTGGTGGCTTTGTTATACTAACACTTTTACTTATTATTTATATAATCAACTACCACTTGAAACAGAGAATAAAGCAGAAACACCAACAATACTTACTGTGTTTACAACAGATAGAAGAGGCACAAACCGACCTGTTAAATTTGCGCAGCGAGGAGAAAGGCAAAGACCTTGTGATAGCCCAAAAAGAGAAGACAATCTCCGTGTTACAAGAAGAACTAAACCTTTACCAACGGAAAAAGACAAAAGGATATCAGGAAATGCTGGAAGCCCAGTTAATAGCATCTCCAATTTACCAGAGGTTCACCTTTCTTTCTACCAAGGGGCAATTACCAACGGATGAGGAATGGAAAGAGATACGTATTATCGCATTCGACTTGTTTCCACAATTCCATCAGCTATTATTATCGAAGAGTCATTCACTTAATATAAATGAATACAATGCATGTATTCTGATCCGCCTCCATTTCAAACCTTCTGATTTATGCAATATGCTAAGCATATCATCTGCATATGCCAATAAATTACGCAGGAACTTATTACAAAAACTATTCAGCAGAGACGGCAAAGCGGAAGATTTTGATCACCTTATTACTGCTGTTTTTTAATTTCTGTAACATTTAAGGTTACACTTCCGTTTTAATATTTTGATTTATAGACAGTTATTGCAAGTGAGAAATGAGTGAGAAAATATTGCTCATCTTCTAAATTCCTTTTATAATCTTTCCATACCTTTGCAGCATTAACCTTTTAACATAAAATGGAGATATGAGAAGAATACTTGTTTTACTGTTCAGTTCTTTTTTTGCGCTGAGTATTTTGGCAACCCCGAAGGGTGTGTATCTAAGACCGAAGATTGGTGATATTGACGACGGTCCGATAGGACATAGTATCCCCAAAACACCTTTACGTCCAATAACTGTATATATTGACGGTTGGGTGCTAACCCTTCCTGAATCACATCCAGAATGCATAGTACGATTGGTCAATAGCGAAGGAATTGCTTACGAAGAATCTGTATCAGAAACTACCAATGTTATTACCTTACCAAGTACTTTGTCTGGTGAATACACCATACAATTATTAATGGGTAACTGGATTTTCGAAGGAGAGATAGAACTGTAAAGACATGATTATCCGGAAATTCTGGGGACTCTAAACGATCAACTTTCTAGTGAAATATTTTGTGTAATGAAGTAAAAGAACTATGACAAAAACTTGTTTCCAAATATACAAAAAGAGCTCACCTATCCTTAGGAGAAGTGGATTATTCAGAGTCCCATTTTTTTTAAGCTTTTTCCTACTCTTTATAGTAGGGAAGGGCTTTTCACAATCAAACCTCAATTATGAGGTGAACCATCCAAGTGTGAACTCTAAACAATTCAACATCGAGGCATCCATAGAAACAGCCCTTAGCAAGGGGCAGCCATCCATTGTCATCCCATTGTTAGAACTACAAGGTAAAGGCTATAACCTGCCCATTTCTTTAATGTTCTATGGAGGAGATGTAAATTGCGAAACAGAAGCCTCAACTGTCGGACTTGGTTGGTCATTAATGGCAGGGGGATGCATCAATGTAACTGTAAAAGGTAAGGAAGACTCATTTATAACTACAAGAAACGATGCCCCATGGCAGTTTCAAAGCAATTACCTAAACTCCATGTTCCAAATTCCAACTCAAAGAGATGTCTTTGTAGAGAACATGTATACAGATTTAATGCCCGACGAATTCAAATACTCTATTCCAGGGCATCAGGGAAGTCTGGAGATGGTTCTGAATAGCCAAAATCAATACTATCAGAAATTATTTCCCGATGAGTCATACAAACTAGAAAAAACATCTAGTGGTTATATAATAACTGATGATGACGGTACTAAATTCTATTTTGAGGATTGTGAGAGTAAACAAAGTTATAGCAACAATATGCCAATGGTATCCTCCGCATGGTTCCTAACAAGAATAGAGACGGTAAAGGGGGGAACTTTCCTGTTTAATTATGCAGATGAAACAATAATAGATGTACATGATGAATTCGAACTAAACTGGTATGGATGTCATCATACTAAGCGTATTACTTCCATTGTATCCGACTTTGGCTCCATTACTTTTACCGCAGATGAGGGACGCAGGGATAGAAGTGCATATGATATGCTTGGAAACCCTTTATCCACACCATCAGGAAGAATAAAAAAAATAGAATTGAAAGACGAGGCTGGAACCCTAATCAAGGGATATGAACTAAAAAACAACAGTTACTTTACCAATATCATACAGGACACACGCTCTAGAATGGGATGGAGCAACTACCGAATGCGGCTTGACAGCATTGTACAATATGATGCCTCAGGAAACAAACTACCACCTTATGTTTTCACATACTCTTATCGTTTTAACAGAGCAAAATCCTGCTACAATCAATATCCTAGTGTTTATGGGTATAATGGTAAGAGAGGATCATGGACGGAAGCACCCAGATCCCAAGCACTCGTCGACTTATATACATCAGGGACCCCTGCGTGTGCTTTGATAAATTATCATACTCCTAATGAGTATCTTGCAGGTTTCAGTTTCGTCAACGACGACTATGATGAAACTGTAAATGATTATTTCAATATCACTAGTGTAAGATACCCAACTGGAGCACTTGATACTTTTGAGTATGAATCACACGACTACTCTCAGATTGCGAGAAGCGAATTACAATCATACATTTTAAAGACAGAGGGGAGGCGACTGAAAATAAAAGTCAGTGATGACGGCAGTGGAAATTATCAGGCAATCACTATAACGGAATACAAATACAGGAAGCACGACTCTAACTATTCGTTAACAGAGGAAAGAAGCGGAGTCCTTACGAGTCCTGCTTTTCACAGTGCAACTCTCTACAAATGGGGAAGGCTGTTTGACGGTTCCATGGGGTATGTCGCTAACCGCATATCCAGCGATAGGCCATTAAATAATTATCAAGGACAGCCTGTATTTTACAAAGAGGTTGAAGAAGTTATAAAAGACATCAACGGTTCGACGATAAAACGTATTATTCATTACATGATGGATGATTATATAGAACCACCTTTGAATTATGTTTACATAAGGAATCATAGTGGAACAGACCAGGATCATTTAACAATTATTCCCAATATAATTTATGGAAAGCGTAATGGATATACCTTATACATAAGCGACTACAACAACCAATATTTCTCATACATTGCTTACCCCCTTGGTGAATTCTGCTCGCAATCGCAGGATGGCGGACGCCCCGTCAAGGAGATTCTGATTGATGGCAATGGTAGGATAATGGCAAAAAAAGAATACACATACTCACCAATAGTGGACAACACAAGATATGGGTATGTGTTTATTAAAGAAGACTTGTCCTCAGGAAGCGGGAATAACTCTGACATATCAGTGTATAATATCAGCAGATCGTCCCATCCTGTAAACAGAAGTCTTGTCAGTCGTATATCTGAGACAGTCTATGACTACAGAGACGGACATTGCGACTCTACAGTCACTGAAACATCTTACGAATATAGTTTGGGGCGAACTGATAATATTCGTACAAGAAGACAATCCGAGGTAACCCAAATAAAATACTATTATCCAGACTATATTAATGTCAGCACAGGTGTTAGCCTCTCTCCAGAAGCGCAAGCAGTGAGAGCACTCCAACAGAAAAATATGATAGGGAAGCCTATCCAAACCATTAAGTCCTACAATAATATTGCGACCGAGGGTCACTACTGTGATTTCATGATTTTATCTGAGGGCATAGTAGTACCAAAAGCTTACTATAACCTGTCTTTGGACCATGCGTATGTTAGCGGTCCATCCATGTCCAATGGAACTATCATAAAAAATAGTGGATTCTATTTACAGGAAGAGGCTCTTTCCTACGATGCCGACATAAACCCCATCCGTGTAAACTCACGCACTTCTCCCACTAAGGTCTATGTGTGGGGCTACGGTGGACGGTATCCTATTGCCATCATCGAGAATTACACAGAAGCACAACTAAATGCCAACAACCAACTTCTTAGTCTGCTATCCCAACTGAAAGACTATAGAAAAATTAGTAACCAGACAGTTTGTGCCACACTGAAATGCCTGAATATGAATATCCGGCATAATCTCCCGGAAGGTACTCTTGTAAGGACTTATACCTATGATCCCTATTCTGGGCTCACTTCTGAATTCGACTATTCGGGAGTGGGAACCATTTACACCTACGACGGATTTGGAAGACTAGCCAGCCAACATGACGACCATTTCAACCTTCTGGAAAATTACATCTATCACTATAAGCAATGATTACACAAATGGTAAATACTATAGATCACGGACGCTTCCTATTTTCAATATGGATGATAGTGAATACATGCTTTTGTACGGCACAAGTCTCTCTTGACCAAAACATGTATCAAATCAACGACTTGTTGGAGCGTCAGCAGATAAATCCCTCAAGTCTCAGCGAATGCTCCGATGTCTTGGTCAACCTGCAAAACATACAAGCCATCGGTAATAATAACGTTGAGCATATGGAATGGGGGACAGACTCCCTTATCGCCATAGATAATGACGGGATGCACAAATACCAGTTGAAAGGAGACTCTCTTTTACTGATAGGCACGGAAAACAGACTGATGCATATCGACTATCCACAGCCTGAGACATGGCTGCGTTTTCCAATGGGTTTGGGCGACAGCATCAGTGGACTCTTCGAGGGGAAAGGACAGTATTGCGAACGCCTGTTCTTCCGGAAGGTCGGAAAATATTCCACGAAGGCTGATGCTATTGGCTCTTTGCTGATGGAAAATTCTGACACTCTCCGTCATGTGCTGCGACTGCGGACGGATCGTACCACCGTCACCCTTGCACAACCTCTTGATAGTATGCTTACCGCTTACGAAACGTTAGACAATATTCCAATCCTCGGAAATGACAGTATAATAAGGATTTTAGCCACAGATAACAGAGCTGTCCGTTCAGTTATTCAGCGATACTATGTACACGGCTGTCGGTATCCTGTTCTGGAAACTTGCGAAACCAGTAGCGTGGGGAGGGGCGAATCTGCCAATCAGACAGTGGCATTCTATAGCTCGCCCTTTTCCCAGGCAAGTCTCGCTTCTGCCAACCGCACTGTCCCGACGAAGTCAACTAACAGGAAAAATGATGCATCCTCAGCGGGCAATCCAGATAAATCCCTCTCCTACACATTGGATATTGACACCTCCGGAAAGATTATAAACGTAAACTGTGATATTAGCGGAACCACTGGAGGCCCTGTCCCATTAAGACTACTGCTCTGCAATCACCAGGGAATCCTATACAGGCAAGCTTCCGGCAGCCTTCGTCAAGGAGAAAGTGGACAATTGTCTCTTTGCTATGCCGGTCTCCATAACGGCTCCTATGTGCTTTATATTGAAGCCGGCGGCCAACAATATTCAGAGAAGTTCAGCGTTAGATAAATTAGAATGTCATGAGAATCTACTATATAATGGTCAAGCAGATAAACATCATACTTGTACTGCTCAGTCTCTTCACAGGACTGCAGACTGCTCTTGCACAGCCCAATGCCAACTACGTGAAGACCATCAGAATGCTTGATAGTCTTCAAAACAATAGTATCACCACCTACCAGTTCTTCGACGGACGTGGACGCTCTTTCCTTTCCGCCACGAACGGGCTGGGCACAAGTGGCAATTACGCCTATACCCTTCAGAATTACGATGCGGAAGGAAACATCAGCCAACAATGGCTACCTGTGGTTGGAACATCTGCCATACAGTTACCATCTACTAATACAATAGCCTCAATGTCGTCATCACAGTATAGTGATGGTTATGGATTCAGTAGTTTCTCTTACGACGCACTCGGAAGAAGGACAGAATCCACCATGCCTGGAAATGAATGGCATACTGGAAGCAAAGTGAAATCATTTTCGTATATTATCAATACGTCTGACGACGACACATCCTACCCTACTGGTTCCCTGACTGGTGAATTGGCAGTTGATGAAGACGGGCATCTACTGACCACCTTCTACAACCTGCAGGGGCAGAAAGTGATGGAAAACAGAGGTATAGGGTACTACACACGGTATTTATATAACGACCTCGGACAATTGGTCTGCGTTAGGATGCCCGGGTATAATGGCGCTGACCCTAACCATACCTCCTACGGATACGAATACGACACAAAGGGAAGGATTGTCAAGAGGCGCTATCCTGGAGCAGATTATATACAGTACTGGTACGACAATGCCGACCGGGTGGCTTTCATGCAGGACGGCATGCTCCGACAGAAAGGTCTCTATCGTTTCATGCTCTACGATGTCTTTGGGCGACTTGCCATACAGGGGACCTGTAGCGGAGGAGGATTTTCTGCCGTATCTTCCTTGGTTCCTACAGTCACTTTTTCCCGTAACTCCGGGGGATTTCTGTCTACGGATTATGTTGTCAGTAATGGTGTCAACATAACTGTCCCCACATTAGAGATTGTTAACTACTACGATAGTTACGCTTTCTTGACAGGCAGTATGTCCAGCAGGTTCTCATCGATATTCACCCAAAACGGTACTTGTGTGAAGGGACTCATCACGGGCAGCGTGACAGCCATCTCCTGTGGTGGTTTTGTATGTTCACTCAACCTCTATGACGAGAGAGGTCGCTTGGTGGAGACACGCAACACCAGACCTGAAACATCGCTGACAGAAACCCAGACAACAACCTATACCCTTACAGACAATCCACAGTCAGCGGAATACCGGCTAAACCGTAACGGACAGGGAACCGCATTCATCGCCCACACCTCCAACACCTACTATGCTGCCAACGACAGACTGCACACTACTAGTCTGCAAGTAGGAATCAACAGCAGTCAGCCCACCTCGTCACGCACAATCCAAACTATCGCCTATAATGACCTTGGACAAATATCTTCCATAGTCCGTCCTAATGGTGCTGGCACTGTCAGCTACGAGTACGACCTGCACGGATGGCTCACCAACATCAACACGCCCAGTTTCATGGAAGAGCTCTACTATGCATCTGACGGTAACTGTTCTGGGACACCCTGCTATAACGGCAACGTCAGCGTCCAAAAGTGGAGCAACAGCAACTATGCCCAGAAGCGTGGCTACAAGTTCACATACGACACACAAAACCGTCTTACAAAAGGAATATACGGGGAGCGTGACGGACTTAATAATCACAAAAACGATTTCAACGAGGAGATTCTGGAGTACTATAGGAGCGGAGCCATAAAACGTCTACAGCGACGGGGCAGAAAGAATGATGGAGTATATGGAAAGATTGACAACCTGCACATCACTGTCAAGGGAAACAGGCTTCATTATGTAAGCGATGATGCAGAAAAGCTGCTTTACGACGGTGCCTTCGACTTCAATGGTGATGGCGCAAATGCCAGTGCTTATCAATACAATGCCAACGGCTCGCTGATTACCGATACTGGCAAGGGAATCATGTTTATTGAGTATGACAATAACGGCATGCCCCGTCGCATCCAGTTTGCTGACGGAAACGTCACGGAATATGTCTATACGGCAACGGGACAAAAACTACGTACCATATATTATACAGCCATACCCGGCATTACAGTAGGAAGCGGCGAGACACACCATCTGACTGATGCAGAGGTTCTCTCGAAAGACTCCATTGACTATTTAGGCAGCCTCATTATGGAGAACGGTGTACCTGCCCAGTATCTCTTCCCCGGTGGCTACTGCTCGTTGAGAGGCAGTAGTGGAAATGCCTCTGTGGCATGGCACTACTACAACCAAGACCACCTGGGCAACAACCGAGAGGTTATTAATGAGAGCGGTGTGTTGGAGCAGGTGACGCACTACTACCCATTCGGTGCTCCCTTCTGTGAGCGTACCACGGCAGGGGCAAACACCAATGCCACGCTGCAGCGATACAAGTACAACGGTAAGGAACTGGACCTGATGCACGGACTGAAATGGTATGACTACGGAGCCCGTATGTACGACCCCATCCTGCTGACATGGAACGCTATTGACCCCTTGTGCGAAGAATACTATGGTGTCAGTCCGTATGTGTATTGTACGGATAATCCAATAAAGTATTTGGATCCTAACGGGTTGGATGGTTTAATAAGTATTTACGGAAACAATATTAAAATTAGTGCCAATATCTACCTATACGGGACAGGAGCAACAAAATATGTCCTACAGCAAATGCAGAATGATGTCGATAAAGTTTGGGGCAAGGATCATTCCATAGAGCATGAAGGGACAACATACAATGTTAGTTTTGACATAAATATGGCTTTGTATGGTGGTAAAGAGAAGAATAATCCAATGATAATTGCGGATTCATGGAACCCTTTTAGTCGAAACAATTACATAGAAATTACAGAAGACTGCAAAAGAGCGTATGTTTTAGGGGGTGATGAAGGACAGTGGCGTTGTACAGGGCGAAATGGGACCCCTTTGGCAAGGGATGATTCTGCACCTCATGAAGTCGGACATATATTAGGTCTTCCAGACCAATATACAGACAAGGATGGTCCTAACAAAGGTTGGGAAAATAATATAATGGGAGATAGTAAGAATGGCAAATTAGATAATAGAAATATTAATGATATTTTGAAAGATGTATGGAAAGAATATAGCAAATGGTTGGATGAAGGTAATAAAGGAATTTTTAGATATGAAATCAATCCTTAAAAATCTGTTGAAAAATAGAACCACAATTCTAATAATAATTAATCTTGCAGTTATCTTTTGGATTACATGGTTTGAAAGAAATTTGCAATATGAACCTTTATTAGATTT
>Ga0310691_10002533_pt1 | contig 23989 bp, 14 predicted proteins | sample 176DNAGHGlowgp2_FD_203887 | JGI IMG/M metagenome (GOLD analysis project Ga0310691, IMG submission 203887) | Sheep rumen microbial communities from Palmerston North, Manawatu-Wanganui, New Zealand - 1766 DNA GHGlow gp2 (v2) (version 2) | ecosystem: Host-associated > Mammals > Digestive system >...
GTATGAGTCTTTCCTGCTGTCAAATATATGTCCTCAGCATGAGAGACTGAATAGCGGCGACTGGAACAATATTGAGCAAGACTGTCGCAAATGGGCGAAGAAATACGGGGATATATACATCGTTTGTGGCCCTATATTCTATCGTAAGGAACACGAGACGATAGGGGCGAACAAAATTCCTGTGCCTGAGGCTTTCTTCAAAGTAGTTCTTTGCACGAACGGCCCTCCGAAGGGCATTGGCTTTATCTGCAAGAATACGGAGGGAAAGCATAAAACAGATTTCTATGTCAACTCGATTTCTCAGGTTGAACGCATCACAGGCTATCAGTTCTTCCCTAAATTACCGAAAGAGACTGCCACCAAAGTAAAGGATGAAGCAAACATGCAAGATTGGCGCTGATTGTAAATTATCTTCCCACACAATCCCACTTTCATCCACTTTTCAGCTAAAAATTTGGTGGTTTTGATTAAAGTCTGTATTTTTGCGCCAAGTTGAAGGAAAGATGAAACATCAATGTAAAAGGCGCAAAAGGATATGGAACAGGACAAAGAATATTTTGTGTTTATCAGCTATTCCAGTTTGGACAATGAATGGGCGATATGGCTCAGGCATGAGCTGGAACATTACCATTTGCCGGCATCTTTCAACGGTCGGACAGATGTGAGAGACAATCTGCGAAAGGTATTTCGTGATAGAGATGAGCTTAGTGCAGGACCAGAATGGGATGAGCAGGTACAAAAGGCTTTAGAGAATACGAATAATCTTATCGTTATTTGTTCTCCAAATGCTGCGAAATCACAACCAGTGAACAAAGAGGTTGAAACGTTCATCGCTTTAGGTAAAGAAGACCATATCTTCCCTTTTATAGTTGAAGGTGACAAGCCGGAAGATTGTTTCCCGCGAGCTCTTGGACATTCCAAACTTGGTGGGGATGTTAATAAGGATGGTGGTCGTGACTCAGCTTTCATCAAAGTGGTGGCAGGCTTGCTGAAAGTCAGCTTCCCAAGTCTTTGGAATCGTTATGAGATAGAGAAAGCTGAGGAGGAACGCAAGCAAAGAGAACAACGAGATAATCTTCTCAAAGTGCAAAGTCTTTTCCTGTCGGAAAAAGTGAATGACATCATCAATCAAGACAATGCCTTGCTGGGAACCTTGCTGGCTCTGGAAGCCCTCCCTGTAAATCTGCAGGAACCCAACCGTCCCTATATCTATGAGGCTGAGTTTGCGCTGAGAAAGGCCTGTTCCAGCCAGTCGGCAGTCTTACGGGGTCATGAGGGCGGATGCATGTGGGCTTCATACAGTAATGATGGCAATTATATTATATCAGGAGCTAGCGAGTTCACTAAATCCGGAACTCCTGATTACACTATTAAAATATGGAGTGCTGCTGATAACAGTATTTTATTTTCGTTGCCTCATTTAAAGAGTGTCTCATGTGCGTCTTTTGATAACAAGGATAGTTATATTGTAACGGCTGGCCATTACAATAAAAATGTTTATATATGGGATATCAAAACTCATCAGCTTGTCAGAACATTAGAACAGGATGGTTTCGTGGAATCTGCCGTGTTCAGTGCTGACGGCAAATGGGTTATTACTTCTTCTCTTGACAATACCATCCGCAAATGGAATGTGGAAGATGGTCGGGAGGTATTGACAATCAGAGAAGATGTGAAGGGCTTTCTCTGGGCCTTGCCAAGTCCTAACGGGAAATATATTGTTTCATGCAGCGTGGACAGTGGTGTTCGGGTGTGGGACGCTAATACAGGTGAACTGATAAAAGTGTTATGCCGTGGAACATATGAACCTCCTTATGCCGAATATAGCCCTGATGGTCGCTTCATTGGTGTGGCAATAGGGACACAAGTGACAATTTGGGATTCAGAAAACTTGAACCAGCTGCTGGAGATGACGGTCTCACGATATGACATCACGATGTTTGCCTTTAGTCCTGATGGACAGACGCTGGCTATTGCTGATGATGAATGGCTGGTTGGTGTGTGGAAATTACGTTACGATTACTTGACTAAAAGTTGGAAGGGGGATCAGATTCAGAACTTTACAGGGCATAGTATGAAAATCTATTCGTGTCGTTTCTGTCCTGACGGTAAAAAAGTAATCACGGCGTCTTATGACCAGACGGTTAGAATATGGGATATAGATGAACATATTGTGTTGGAATCAGAGCCTGGAAAAGGGCTGTTGTGTCATGTTGAATTTAGTCCGAATGGCAAATTGATGGCTGCTGCATATAATGATAATGTAATCCGATTATTTGATACAACTAATTGGGAGCTCAAAGGCGAATTGCTTGGACATACAGATTATCCTCAGTCGATGTATTTTGATGCAGATGGAACAAGACTTGTATCCACTGCCTCAGACAAGACTGTTCGCGTATGGGACATAGAAGAATCCTCGCTCCTTCATGTCTTTGTGTTATTCGATGAAAATGCATCTGAAGCACATTTCAGCCCTGACGGAGAGATTATAGCCTTTAGCGCTTGGGAGCATATTTTCGTGTATGATACAAAAGATTGGTCATTGTTGCATGACATCGAAATAAAAGGAACAATTGGGGCAAAGAACATGTCTTTCAGCCCTGATGGAAGCATATTTGTTGTCTCACAAGCTGCTAGTCTATTGATATATGAAACAAGAACATGTAATCTGCTCAAGTCTGTCAATCTATATCCGAGAGTTATCAAGAAGTTAAGTTTTGATCCTATTGGTAAATATATTTATTTTATAGATACCAACACGCTTTGCAGGATATATGTTGAAACACTCTCGAACATCGAAGAATTTGACGGACATACTTCCGACGTTATAAGATATGCTTTCAGTCCTGATATGCAGTATGTCGCAACGGGCTCGCAGGACAATACGGTGAGAGTTTGGGACTTAGTTAATAGAAAGACCATACACATTTATAAGGGGCACACAAGTGGTGTCTCGTCCGTGAATATCCAGCCAGATGGACGTACAATCTTCTCATCATCCTTTGACGGAACTGTTCGCCAATGGGACTTTCCGCCTCTCCAAGAACTCATAGACAAAACCCGTGAGCGCTTTAAGAATCGTCCTTTAACACCTGTGGAGCGACAGAAGTATTACCTGGAATAACCATTAAATACTAATTTCATTATATTTTTCATATTAACTTGCTTTGATATTCAATATTAATAGTACCTTTGGGGCGAAAATTAGGATAAAACCGTATGACACGAGATATATTCATTAGTTACAGCCGTTGGAACCTCGATAAGGTGAAGGCTATTAAGGAGGATATCGAGAAGGCTACAGGAGTCGATTGCTGGATGGACTTGAATGCCATTGAGAGCGGCTCCTCGCAGTTCACACAAGATATAGTGGATGGTATCAACGGATGTCGAGTATTCTTGTTTATGCTTTCAAAAGAATCTCAGGTCTCTGAGTTCGCATTGCGTGAGCTGAATTTGGCTGTAAAGAAAGCTAAGACGGACAAACAGAAGCATGTGGTTATTGTGAACCTTGATGGTTGTGAGATGACAGATGAGTTTTATCTTATGTACGGTCTATCAGATTTGATCATGTGGAAAGATAAACCACAACGAGATAAACTGATTCGAGATTTGATGCGATGGCTTGATGTTCAGATTAAATCAGAAAATAGCGTTCCTAAATCACCAAATATATCTCAAAGAATTAAACGTTTTTGGATTTCTAGTCCGGCTTATATCAAATGGACTTCTATTTTCATTCTTTTAATTACTATATGTGCTTCATTGTGGTATGCTTTTAGACAGCCAACACCAGAGGAAATAGAAGGCTATTATCAACTTGCAGAAGATTATTTTTATGGTCAGAATGGTAAACCTGAGAATGAAGAAGAGGCTGTAAAATGGTATCTTAAGGCAGCTAAATACGGATATGCAGATGCCCAAAATGAACTAGGGGATTGTTTTTATTTTGGATTTGGTGTTCCTGAGAATGTCTTCGAAGCTGTTAAGTGGTATAAAAAATCCGCAGAACAAGGTAATTCTAATGCGCAATATATTTTAGGATCATGCTATTATGGAGGTAAAGGAGTGGAAAAAGATGTTGAGAAGGCTGCGCAATGGTGGCGAAAAGCAGCTGATGCCGGTAATGCAGAAGCACAGAATAATCTTGGTATAAGTTATGAAAATGGTGAGGGCGTTGAACAAAATCTTACCGAAGCTGTAAATCTATATCAGAAAAGCGCAGAACAAGGAAATAAAAGTGCACAGAACCATTTAGGGCTATGTTATTATCATGGACTGAGCGTTATACAGGATTATAAGGGAGCTGTTAAATGGTTTTACAGGGCTGCAGAACAGGATTATGCTCCAGCTCAGAACAATCTTGGTATATGTTATGAAAATGGTGAGGGCGTTGAACAAAATTATCATGAAGCAGTTAGATTGTATCGGAAGGCGGCAGACCAAGACTATGCAGCAGCTCAATGTAATTTAGGTTCATGCTATAAATATGGTGATGGAGTTCCACTTGATTATTATGAAGCCGCAATGTGGTTTAGAAAAGCAGCAGATCAAGGTTATGCTAATGGTCAGTATTATCTAGCTTGGTGTTATGAAAATGGTAAAGGATTACCAAAAGACGAAGCAAAAGCAGTCGCTTTATATAAAAAAGCTGCAGATCAGGGACTTGTTAAAGCTCAGTTTTATCTTGGTGATATATATTATAAAGGTGTTATCGTGGAACAGGACTATGCCAAGGCTGTTGAATTATGGGAAATGGCAGCAGAAAAAGGAGATGAAAATTCTCAATATTATCTTGCTTGGTGTTATATACATGGAAGTGGTGTTTCAAAGAATGAAGTCGAAGCTTTAAAATGGTTCAAAAAGGCAGCGGATCAAGGAAATGAACGATCTAAGGAGATGGTAGAGAAACTGGAGGAAAAGAATCAATAGAAAAGGATTAGCATTAGAAAACTTAATATATTACTTAAATCAATATGGAAAAGACTAAATACGATGCATTCATCATCTAATAACGGTCATGATAGTCAGGAAAGATATTTAACTCGAACAATATGAGAAAGTTCAAGCCAGTTAGGCATAAATATATTCGTTTTTTTGTCAGTTCAACCTTTGCTGATATGTCACGCGAAAGAGATTTGCTACAGCAACTGTTTCGCAAAATTAGTGTTGACTATCATAAGAAGGAATGGCAGATTGAAATGGTTGATTTGAGGTGGGGTATCAGTAAGGAAGCTGGATTGGAGAATCGAACAATGCAAATCTGCAAGGAAGAGTTACATCGTTGTCAACTGCTATCGCCTCGCCCCAATTTCATACTTTTGTTGGGGAATCGATATGGCTGGATACCTCTTCCAGAAAATATCGGTTTCAATGATGCCAAGTCCTTGCAAATGAATGAAGACGAAAAGCGTTTATTTGATCGTTGGTACCGGCTAGATGAGAATGTTATGCCTTTTGGAGAGTTTGTCTTACAACGTAGACTTCCTCCTTTTGACAATCTTGTTAAATGGGAAAAAGAAGTTGAAAACCCATTGGGTACGATGTTTCTCAGGAATGAGAGAAGAAAACAACGCTTTTGGAATTTCTTTCAATCAAGAAGCGATGAGGACGTAGATTGTCTCTATGGTAAATCAGCCACAGAACAAGAGATCCAAATGGGAGCTTTGTCTGTAGCCGATTCTTCGGAACACGTGATAGCATATTTCAGGACTCTTTCAGATGTACCCTTGGACAAACAGCCTGTTTTTTATGAGAAAGACAAACGCGCGGCAAAATCATTATTGCAGTTGAAGAAGAAAGTTCTTCAGAACGTGTCCACTGAAAATGTATATGAAGAGGATTTGAGTTTCAACGCCTATTTGGCATCGGAATTTGACAGCCGATTTGTCCAGGAGATGGATTTGCGTTTGCGACGTGTCATTGATGCTTGTATAGAACAATATGAAAATTCTGTAGCTATTGATGAGAATGAAGCGCATTTGCAGTTTGCTTTGGAGGAAGCTAGTCATTTTGTGGGAAGAGAGAGTTTGTTGGCTGATGTTCATCAATATATTCAGGATCCGAATGAGCATCGGCCTCTGTGGATCAAGGCTCATTCTGGGTGTGGCAAGTCTGCTTTGATAGCGAAGATTGTGGCAGATCATCAGCACTCTCATCAAGTCATTTGCAGATTTTGCGGCTTGACAAGTCAGACGATGGATGAAGAGGTCTTTTTCAAAGACATATATTATGTGCTCCCTCACAAAAATGAAATGCCTGATTATTCAAGGCCATGTTATCATGTAAGAGATGAGCTTAAACAATTCCGACCCACACAGCCGACCTTGCTTGTTTTGGATGCTTTAAACCAATTGGAAACACATGACTTTGGATTTGAAAACTTCACGTGGCTTAATATCGAATTGCATCATAATCTGAAGATAATAATCTCATCAACAGATGAATTGCGCTTTGCTAAGGAGCCTCCGCATTTGACTGTATTTCATATTCCCGATATGAAAGAGGATGCAAAGCAATTGGTTCTTGACATTATAAGTCGTAATGGACGAGGTCTGTCATTAATCCAAAAGCAAGAATTAAATAATATTCTGGATACTTGTGATGGCTCCGCTCTTTATTTGCGTATGCTTGGTTATTACTTGTCCTCAGTTTCGTCTTGGGTAGAAATCAATAAAGTGCCTAAGGATTTGAACGGATTGGTCAAGTTGATGATGGATGAACTTTCACAACCTGAACGTCATGGCAAGGAACTTCTCCATACTACCTTAAATCTCTTTGTCTCAGAGCGAATCGGATTGACAGATGATGAAGTTCAAGCTCTATTATCGAGCGACAAGCATTTGGTTGAGTCTCTGCAAGAAAATAGTTTTCATGAATTAAACTTGTCAGATAATCAGCAATTGCCCAATATCTTGTGGTCACGTCTTCGTCACGATTTGTCGCCATTCTTGCGTTCTTTTGCATCAGTTGGAGGACAAATGAATGCCATCTTTCATTCTGGACTAAAACAGGTTCTGAAAAACTATTTAAACGAATGCTTTATTGAAGATTTAAGGAGCCAGAATACTTCTATGGATGATAAAGTGATTCGCGCTTTAGAATCTCGTTTTTCTCGGATTCGTCAAGGATGGGAACTGACAGCTATGGAGATATCAGCCAGACGGCTTCTATTTCAATACTACGCTAAGATGGCGCAAAGCGGAAATAAACACGCATTGATGGAAGTAATTCATAGTGCCTGCGTTCATAATTCTCCCATAGTCCCTGACGCTGTTGACTTCTTAAGGACGAACTTGAAGTTTGTGCTGACAAAATATAGCCTTTTCCCTAAAGAGTTGCTAAAAGACTTTGATGAATTAATTAAATACTCACAAGAGGATGATCGCAAGGTTCTTTATGAGTTGAGAAATTCAATAGCTACATTGCCTTTCAATACGACAAAAGAACAGTTGCTTCTGTATATGATGAATCAGCCCAGCAGTTCCATTCTCCATCAGTTAGCCAGTCAGCAGATGTCCTATGATAATGTTATGGAAAATATATTGGCCAATAGTGGATTTAAAGAGGCTACCATTCACACGTTAAGCGAAATAGGGGAACTGCCGTGCATGAGTGAAGATGGAAAGAAAGTTGCTTCGTTATTCCAAAATCGCCATGAAGTAAGAATTGAGGATATTGTTGATTCTTGGAAGAAAAAAACGATATTGTCATTTAAAGAAGAGATACATAACATGTCATGTTCAGATGATATGCGACGATTGCTGATACAGACAGGGGATACATACGCTGTTTATGAAGTGTCAACAGGCAAGGTTATCCTTACGTGCCGTTTGACTGTTCGGCCATGGGCATCTTTGTCAGCTAATGGAGATTTGTTCGCATGTGGAGACGTGAGAGGAACTTGTGTATATGAATTGTCGCCAGGAGCTAAAGCCCAATTAAAGGCATCCTATAGCCCAATGTTTGGAGGGCGGCTTTCGCCATCAGGCTTATATCTCTGGCTACTTCATGAAGATAGGACTCTTTATAGATTTGATTTGAGAGGAAGTTGGAAACCGAATATTTACGTAGAGAAACCGACGTTGATAGATGGCCCTGGATTGCATGAGTACAATGTCGTGGTAGCCAGCTTTATGTTGATTGTTAATGCGGAAAAGACGCTAGAATATTGGAAGAAAGCAGGATATCCAGCTCAGTTGGCTGTTAATGACAAAGGCTTGTATCGTGTTATTGCAGCATCTTATGAATTACTTGACGATGCAGTTAGATGCAAAGATAAGCTACGTGCTCATATCCCAGAAGTTTACATTTTGTCTTTATGTGGGAATATTGAGCACAAGGTTGTGAATTTGAAGGAACTTCCCTATACAATATTTCCAAACCTTCCTTTTAGAAAAGAAGACAAACAGAATCCCTTTATTGAAGGAGCCTTGACCGATTCCAGTACAGAAATTGTAGGATGTTCTGATCATTGTTGTGTATGTTATCATGATGGCTGGGCGTTGAATGTAATTAAAAATGGGAAAACGTCTTCAACTAACACAAAAAGGTTCCATAAGCATTTTGTCATCATCAAAAAAGATGAAAAATCCATTTTCTATAATATGCCACCGTATAGTCGCATATATAACATAGATGATAAAACGAGTTATGAGGTGCTTGTCTCACAGAGCTATTTTGATCCCCAATATGTAAACAAGGATTTGTCATTAGCCTTGTGGAACGGGCGCGTAGTAGATTTAAAGGAGCAGATGAAACGTTTTGTGGTATCAGAAGGAAATGTTGGAGGCATCAATAGCTTGTCGGTGTCAGCCCAAGGTGACAAAGCGATTATTTCTGTTGGTCGAAATATTGGAATGGAACGACGGTTGGAAGTCCTTAGAATAGATGGGCAACGGATTGAATCGTGGGTTCCTCCATTCAACAATATGGATTATCAATTTATAATCGCCTCCAGAGTCGCATATGATGGTAGTTTTTACCTCGCGTCAAGTCATAAGATTGTAGGGATGCATAATATGGAAATGACGCCTAATGAATTATGCATATATTATAATGAAAACCATAGAAGTGTATGCGTTTCAACAGGTGATAGTGGTTGCCTTGGGCTTGATATTTCTATGGATTGCAGATATATCGCAGCGATGAAAGGTGACTATATAGCAGATCCCAATCCTGTTATTTATTTGATTAATAATAATGGAGTGCTCTTTAAGAAAATATCTACAGAGTTTCCACATACCACCAAAGACGGAATCATATTAACTCTAAACAATCGACATTTGATAGTCTTGGATATTGGTTCTTATTCTATTTTTGATTTGTTGTTAGGACAATCTGTAGAGATCAGAAGTAAACAGACTTACCCATATGAAAGTTTTGATATGTCATTTAGACAATCTCGACCGTTTATAGTATGCTTGCCAATACCGGAACTAACGATACTGTCTTCTGACATAAAAAACTCTAAGTTGTTCAGAATTGATTTGACTACTCAACAATCCTTCTCCATGCCATCTAGAATGCATATCCTTGCAGCATCTCCATCTGGAAGACTAATATACATTTCAAATGAGAAGCACCAATTATTCGCATATCATTATCCATTTGATGGCGTATATACTCCATTGACTGAACAGGTTCAGCTTGTTATTCCAGCATTAGACGAAGCACATATTTATATTTTAAAGGATGATTTCACCATCCTATTATACAATGTTAAGACAAATTCGATAGAACAATCTGCTTATTGTGGAAGAACATACAATCAAGCAGTGTGTGCACAGGGGCTTTATGCCGTTAATAACTCAGGTAATGTCTCGCTATTCCAGCCGAAGTCAGAACTTGGTGTAAATAGCCCAGCTGTCACGACATTTGTGAGTCGATATAATCTTGAAACCAAGGAGAAGGAACGACCATCGGCTATCTGTCCGATGTGTGGCCGAAAGATTGAACTCACAAAGGATTTGGAATATGTTTTCGCAGAGCCTTTAACTGGCATCAAATATGAAGATTGGGATAATCCTCTGCTCTTCGGACATAGTTGTCCGCATTGTTCCGCTGCTTTACAATTTACCCCATACATCATTTGACAAATCTCTTAAATATTTCTTTATTATTAACTTAAACAAAACAAGAATTATGAAAAAGAATTATGGTATCATTATTGGTACGTGGATTATCTGGTTAGCAGTTGCTTATTTTTACAACATTAAAGGTGCCTATGAGTATGGTTGGGCATGGGGCCTTTTCTGGCATGGCCCTTTGGCAATACCAAGTTGGATTATTTCACTATTTGACCCATACAAATATTGCATGGCTCCATTGCATACTACAGGATATGCTTTTTGGTGGTGGGTTACATTTATCCTAAGCATTATCACACAAGTATTCAACTTAATTAGTGTAATCAAACAAATCTTTAGCAAGGATTAGTACACAGATGGGGGGGCGTTGTGCCCCCTCATATTAATGTGGTATTATATGTTTTGTCGCTAAGAAGGGGCAAGCTTAGTTTCCTTTTTCATCAATTAAAACCATTCCTGCTATGACCACAAACAATATAGCAAATCGCCAAATTCGAATATTCATATCCTCTACTTTTCGTGACATGAAGGAAGAACGTGATTACCTAAATAATATAGTATTTCCACAGATACGACAGTATTGTGAGCAACGTTTTCTGCAATTTTTCCCAATAGACTTAAGATGGGGGATTACAGAGGAAGACAGTCGGAATGGTTTGGTTCTTAGTACATGTATCGAAGAAGTGGACCTTTCACGTCCTTTTTTCATTGGCATTCTAGGCTCTCGCTATGGTTGGCAGCCTACAGCTGATGACTTAAAATATTTACGTGTAAATATTCAGGAAGAAAAAACTTGGCTAAAAAAAGCAATATCAGAAGGGGCAAGCATTACGGAAATGGAAATAGAATATGGTGTTCTTCGCAAGATGGACATTCCGTATGCAAGTTTCTTTATCCGTGATGAAAAGGTAGAGATACCTCAGGATTTTCGTGAAGAACGCGGTTCTGAAGCTGAGCGTCATCTTGATAATCTGAAAAAACGAATTCGAAATCAAAAAAAATATCCTGTAACAGAATACCAATCTATTCAACAATTTGGGGAGAACATCAAGCAACAGATATTGTCTATGATTGAGGCTGAGTTTCCCTCAACTACTAATGATTGGGAAACAGCACTTATTCAAAAGCAAGAGTATTATTTTGAAAAAAGAAGTCAGTTTTATTGTAATTTAGATGATTTTTATAAGCCCTTTGAGGAATGGATTGAAACACTAGAAAAGGTCTTCCTCTATACTGGCCCATCCCTCGATTTTAGAACAACGGTAGTTGCCACATGGTTGTTAAGAGCTAGTAGTCAAAGGAATTTCGACTATCTCTATTTTGATTTCTCTGTAGGAAAGAGTTTTGGCAATCCGGTAGATGTATTCTTTAAGTTTATACAATTAAAGACTCAGAAAGTAGATAAAGACAAAAATATTATTATTGTTCTAGATAAAGACATTCTAGATTATGTTGAGGCTGATCGTATTGTAAGATGGATACAATCAACGGATGAGCATAAACGTTTTATAGTTATATCGAATACTCAGGCCAATTTGTCTGTATTTACAACTTTCTTCTATTCTAATTCTGAAAGAAAATTGACATGTGATCTATCGGACGAGTTGATACATAAATATACTTTCAACTATTATAAGCAATATGGTAAGAAATTATCTCCAGGCCAGGCAGAAGTGATTGTAAAAGGTAAATATTCATGTGACCCTGACATCTTAAATATAACACTTCAGACCCTATTAAATTATGGGGACTGGAATTCTCTTGATGTGCGAATTGAGGAAGTAGTAAAAAGTTCAACAATAGACTCAATCCTATTTTTACTTCTTACTGAGACAGAAAAAATGTTCAAGAGTCTAAAAATGAAGAAAGAGCTTATTGCATATAAAACAGCCTTGGCTACGATTGCGTTATCCCCAGGCTTTAATGAAAGCATCATTTTGGATTGTATGGATTGGATGAAGTCAGAATGGCCTGTAATTCGCCCGCATATTATGTTATTATGTGGAAATGATGAATATGGTTTGTATTATAAATGGGAAGAATGGGGTTCTACTATAAGAAGTATTATATCTCCGAAATATTTGGGACTTAGTCTCATTCTTTGGTTCGCAAATAATCACAATCGAATTCCAGATGTTGCAATATATATATTAGATATTTGGGAACGTATATACAATTATGATTATGTTGAAGATACTGAATATTATAAAACGAAAAAAATTTCTGCAAAAAAAATTATTCTAGCCCTTGCTCACTCACCTGAAATGATAAAGCAACTCAATAACAGAAATTTGTCAAACCTCTATAGTAGTTATCCATTATTTCAAATTCCAATAGCAGATAACACTTCAAGTGTTATGGGGGCATCTGTTGACGATTTACCAATATCACAGGCAATAGAGTTTTACCAACGCCTTGCAACAATTGCTTATGGCCACAACAGAGGAATGGATGTAGCGTATTGTTATTCCGAGATAGCACGATTAATGGATAAACATAAGATGCCAGAAGCAATTCTTTATCATGCTAAGGCTAAGCTGGCAGTCGGACAAGCTCAAAATTGTATTGAAATATTAATGCCTTTGGTAAAAAAAACTATAGCCGTAGAGGTATCTGATTTGTTATTTGTTTCTTCTATGCAAATTGTCTTTGATGCCTATTGCCAAAAGGGAGATTTTATAAAGACAAAGGAATTATTAGAAATCATTTCAAAAAAATACGATGCGAATAATCTAGAAAGTTTATCAGAAGAAGTATTGGAACCTTTATTGGGAATACAAATTCAGGCTGCTTATTGCAAATGCTATTACGAGGAGATAGGATTAGAGAATTTGGAGAATACTTTATTGCCCTATGAGCCATTTATAAAAAAGAGAGGAATAGGTCACGCATATTCGTACTTCTATGAGATGACTCTTACCAACTATTACAGACGTACTGATCAGATTACAGAAATGCAGCGACATGCTTGGTTGTCTGAAGTGGCTGCGGTAGCTACTTATGGAATAGAGTCCTTTTTGTGGGGCAGGGCTGCAGGAATGAATCGTGCTTCTCACTCTAAGGATCTTAAAACAATTAAGAAGTTTGGTTTTGATGGTCATTTCAGTACTATGACTGTACATGGGAAAAGATCATTCAGTAATAGATATCTAGACAACATTCCTTCTTCTAATATTGATCCCGATGTTTTGTCCGCATTGGAACGCGAAAACGTTTTTTGGGCATAGACATATTCTGTAATAAATAATAAAATACTCGAATTAGAACGTTGTACTAAAATTTAAGCTATAATGAAAACTAGAACAAAAACAGAACTGAATGATAAACTCCTGAGATTTGACAGGACCTTTTCTGAGACTATATGGAGGCAGATTTTTATGCTGTTTGGATTATTTCTAATACTCCTTATCATCGGAATAATAATCTGTTGTTTTCTTCCATTTGGAGATAAGACAACCCACCTAAATGGTTTTGAAAGAGCCTTGTATCTGTTGATAGATGATAACGCATTGAATACCATCTATACAGACAATTTTTCAATGACTTGTGGACGGCCAATTACAATTTTCTTCGCTGTTATTGGTTCTTTGCTTGGGGCTATTGTTTTTGGTGGTATGCTTATCTCCGTGATTTCAAATATGTTGGAGCGGAGGATAGAGAACTACCGAAAGGGAAAGAATGTATATGTAAAATCGGGACATTATGTCATACTTGGCTATGATGAAATAGTGCCGTCAATCATTAAGCAGATCTGTACCAACCCGGATGTATATGTTTTGCTGCAGAGCTCAAAGCCCAGTGAGGAGATTGCTGAAATGATTCATTCGTCTATAGCGCAGGATTGTGAAGAGCGAGTAATTATAAAGAATGGACATCGGACATCATCGCAAGACCTCGCAGAGCTGAAACTGAATAAATCCGCACAGATATTTATCGTCGGAGACAGGTCTTTACCTTCGCACGATGCGATGAACATTGACTGCATCGAAAAAGTATATAAAATCCTTGAGAAGAATAAGGAACAGGGATTGCCTGATAGCCTTGTAACGGTGTTTGAGGATCTGGATACTTACGCAGCTATGCAGGTGGCGGATTTGTTTGATAATATCCGCAGTTTGGGCATAGAATTTATCCCGTATAACTTCTATGCGGATTGGGCCAAACAGATGTTCGTGGATACAGATGGTAAGAGGTATCCGTTTGTTGATGGCAATGGCATATCGCCAGATAGCGATAAACATGTGCATCTCGTTATCGTGGGAACATCCAGTTTCGGAGTTACTCTTGGCATAGAGGCTGCCAAGATGTTGCATTTCCCCAATTTCAAGCGAGGAAAGAATCTGACGCGCATAACCTTCATCGACCTGAATGCAGACCAAGAGAGGGATTTGTTTATGACTCGTTATCGTCATTTCTTTGAAATTCAGCATCATTGGTACAATGACCAGTGGTATCCGCCAACCAAGTTCGAAGGCGCAAATGCGGATTTCCTTGATGTTGAATTTGAATTCATAAAGGGTGATGTCTATTCTGTAGAGATTCAGAAGCTGATTGCAAAATGGGCTTCAGATGACAAACAACTGCTCTCACTAATCTTCGCTATGAGAGACTCGCGTCACAATATGGCTATTGCTATGAATCTGCCTGACGAAGTATATGAAAGCCACATACCTGTATTCATCAGGCAGAACACATCGAGCAAGTTCCTGACCCAGTTGCATACTAAGTCAATGAAGGAGGAGAAGAAGATTGTTGTTGAGAATAATGAAGTCAAAGAGATACCGCTTAATGGTCGTTATGCCAATCTCTATCCCTTTGGAATGACTGATATTATTTTTGACATAAACAATCGTGCGCTTATTATGGCCGAGTGTATTAATCACCTTTATAGCAAGTGTGATGAGCTAGGATGGGCAAGGATTCCGACTCATGAAGAAGTGACGACTTGCTCATGGGAAGAAATCCATGACAAATGGAAAAAACTCCCGGTTGCTCTTCAGTGGTCGAATTTATATAGCGCCTTTAACATAGCCTATCGTATTCATACAATTAAAGCTATGAGGGGCAGTGATGATGACATAACGGAAATTACTAAAAAAGAAGCAGAAGAATTAGGCCGTGTAGAACATGACAGATGGAATGTTGAAAAGCTTTTGCTTGGTTATCGCAAACCGTCTGAGGCCGAGGACTACTATTCTGAAAAGAATTTTGTTGACGGCCAGAAAGTGAAAGAAATGAAGAATGCTCATAAGGCATTGTTCATCCACTGTGATATTCGGCCATATACCGAGTTAGACGAGATTCAGGAAATAGACAAGGAAATCATCCGGTATATCCCATGGTTTATAGATATGGCAAACGAAGAAGAACAGAATAAATCGAAAACATGAAAACAAAGAAATACATTCCGCAGCCTATAGACACGAATGATGTCACGCTGCCTGTAGAATTGGAACAGTTAGTAGAGGAGATGTCCAAGAACGTGCATGAAGTCTGGTCCGAGACTCGCATCAGCCAGGGGTGGACTTATGGTCCGGAACGCAACGACGAACTCAAGACTCACCCCTGTCTGGTTCCCTACGAAGAACTGCCGGAAGAAGAAAAGAAGTATGACCGCAACACCTGTATCGGCACTTTGAAGCTGATTTTGAAGTTAGGATTCAAGATTAGTAAGTGACAATCCATGGCTAATAACTCCATGGAGAAATAGCCTAAACCCTATGGACTTTTGCTCAATTCTCCATGGATAAATTGCCGAAACCCTATGGAGTTTTCAACGCTCAACTATCAACTTCCCTTACCCCTAATTAGGCTGAGCCCCCCTCTATGGCCCCCTTATAGGGGGGCCTAAGAGGAGGGGCTTACGCCTTAGACGCCCCCTTAATTCTTATTTTTCGTGAATTAATTTGGGATTGTTCGGAATATGCCGTATATTTGCACGCGGTAAAACAGTTACGATTATGGTACAGGGTTTCGACAACGACAAATATCTGCGCATCCAGTCTGAACATATCAAGGAGCGCATCGGACAGTTTGGGGATAAGCTTTATCTGGAGTTCGGCGGCAAACTGTATGACGACTATCACGCTGCACGCGTGCTGCCGGGATTTAAGCCGGACAGTAAACTGCGTATGCTGATGCAGCTGCGCGATGACGCGGAGATTGTCATCGTGATTAGTGCCGAGGACATAGAGAAAAACAAGGTGCGCAGCGATCTGGGCATCACCTACGACAAGGATGTGCTGCGTCTGCGCGACGTGTTCACGGAACGCGGCCTGCTGGTCAGTTCGGTGGTGATTACTCATTTCAACGGTCAGCGCAGCGCCATCGCTTTCCGCGAGCGTTTGGAGCGAATAGGAGGGGTGAGGGTCTATTACCACTATCTCATAGAGGGCTATCCGACAAATGTCGAACTGATTGACTCCGACGAGGGATTCGGCAAGAACGATTATGTGGAGACCACCCGTCCGCTCGTGGTCGTCACGGCTCCCGGCCCCGGAAGCGGCAAGATGGCCGTGTGTCTGAGTCAGCTGTACAACGAGAACGCACGCGGCGTGAAGGCCGGATATGCGAAGTTCGAGACTTTCCCCATCTGGAATATACCCCTGAAACACCCCGTGAACGTGGCTTACGAGGCTGCCACCGCCGACCTCAATGATGTGAATATGATTGACCATTTCCATCTGGAGGCTTACGGAAAGACTACGGTGAACTACAACCGAGACATCGAGATTTTCCCTGTGCTGAACGCTATCTTCGAGGGCATATACGGCGAGAGCCCGTATAAGTCACCCACGGACATGGGCGTGAATATGGCCGGTTTCTGCATCTCTGATGATGAGGTGTGCAGCGAGGCTTCACGTCAGGAGATTATCCGCCGCTATTATACGGCCCTGAACGTGATGGCTGAAGGACGGAACAACGATCAGGAGGTTAGTAAGATTGCCCTGTTGATGAAGCAGATGAAACTCTCTACCGCCGACCGCCGTTGCACGGTAGCCGCCTATGAGCGCAAGCTGCTGGCAGGCAACCCCACCGCTGCGATGGAACTGGCAGACGGCACTCTGATAACCGCAGAAACGAGCCCTCTTCTTGGCCCCAGCGCAGCCCTGCTGCTGAACGCGACGAAGCATCTGGCGGGTATTGACCACTCGCTGAAGCTGATTCCGCAGGATATGATTGAGCCGATTCAGAGGATGAAGACGTCTATGCTTCACGGTAATAACCCGCGTCTGCATACGGACGAGGTGCTGGTGGCGCTCGCCGTCCTTAGCCAGCACGACGAGAACTGCCGCCGCGCTCTGGACACCCTGCCGCTCCTGGACGGTTGTCAGGTGCACGCCACGGTGCTGCTCAGTGAGGTGGACCGCAAGATCTTCAAGAAACTGGGGTGCGGCCTCACCTGCGACCCGGTGAGAAAGTGAAAGCTCCCTGCTATCAATAAACGAACACGAATTATACGAATAAAACGAATTATTTCTCAAACAACGGATTGCGCGGATTAAACGGATTTATTCTAACACGAATGCCCATAAATATATTCTCCATAAATTCGAGACGTGAATCAAGCCATAAATTCAAGACACGAATAGCGTTGCAAGCAACGCATGGGAGTGACGAATATATATCCTTTGCGCTCCGTAGGAGTGCTATTTATGTCTTGAATTCGTGATTCTATTTGTGTCTTGAATTCGTGTAAAAAAATAATTAGCCATTTCTATAACCCAAAGGTTTATGATAGGAAATAGATTGAAGTCCTTTATACTATTATTCTTTGTCATGACATTTAGTTGTTGTGAGACTGAATATTATGAGGATTTGTCTGTTGAGAAGAATGCTGTACCACAATCGTCATTGTCGTTTAATACTACAAGCTCAGCACAAAGTCGTGGTGAAACAACAGAGCAAAACCTTTTAGAAAATGGTGGCCTTGAAGAGTGGAATATGCTTTTAACTTCATATGGTATGCCAACAGGATGGCTTTGCCATAACAATACAAATGTAAGGCAAAACCATAAAATAGTCTATGAGGGTTCATATTCAGCAAAGATGCAAGCTCAAGAAAAGGGTAAATCTGCCATATTAGACCAGCTTATTGCAGTATATCCAGGACAAAAAATAAGAATTCGTTTTCATTTCTATGTAGAGCAATGGAAATCTAAAGGCGCACGCACTTATTGCTATTTTAGGACTGCAGCTGCCGAGAAATACAATATATCGGCTGACGACTTACAATCATTTTATGACAAAGCCACATACCATGTAATTCGTGGTGGTGGGTACAATTTAACCTATTTCCCACATGAGTTAAATATATGGCAAACATTCGATGAGACAATAGAAGTACCACCAACAGCCTATTACTTCGTGTTCGGAATTAACAGCTATTTTGGAACGACTATTTACATTGATGATTGCTCCATTATGGATGTAACAATGCAAATGCCTACAGGTATTAAAGACGTTTCTATATAATATGAGTAAAGAGGCGGTATTACAGGCGTAAGTGGTGGGTAATGCAGGTAGGGAGCTCTTCCTCGTAGTGTGAGACGATGATGAGAGTGCGGGAAGGGTCTTTGCAATAATCTTCAATGATCGATGTGGCGAGGAGACGCCGCTGGTCGTCAAGACCGTGGAACGGCTCGTCGAGGATTAGCAGGTCTGGCGACTTCACAAAAGCGCGGGCCAGGAGACACATACGCTGTTCACCCGACGAAAGACTGAGGAAAGTGCGGTCGGCAAGATCTTCAATTCCGAAACGGCGCATCCATTCCAGACAAGTCTCACGTTGCTCCGGACGTGGGCGCACATAAAGGCCGACGCTGTCGTGGAGACCGCTGGCCACGATGTCAATGGCGGGCAAATCTTTCTGGTATGCACGGTGCATCTCGGGCGACACATATCCTATATGCCGTTTTATCTCCCAGATGCTCTCGCCGCTGCCGCGCTGGTGGCCAAACAGCTCGATGTCACAAGCGTATGCCTGCGGATTGTCAGCGCAGACGAGACTCAGGAGAGTGCTCTTCCCCGATCCGTTGTCGCCGCTCAGAGCCCAATGCTCTCCCTGATTCACAGTCCACGAGAGGTCGTTGAGGATAGTGCGCGAGCCGTAGCGTATGGTGACGTGGGAAAAACGGAGGATGGGAAGCCCCTCTCCGAGCCCCTCTCCAGGCCCCTCTCCGGCTCCCCCCGTGGGGGGTAGAACCGCAAGGCGGGGGCGAAATGAGGACGGCTGAGTGTGTTTAGGAAGAGATGTGCTGGAAAGATTTTTATTCTCAACAAAGATTATGCGGTTTATGAAGTCGGGGATGTCAGAGGGTCGGGAGAGGACGAGGATGACCTGAAGGCCGGTGCGCTGAATGAGATCGGACAGGGTGTCGCGAAGTTCCTTGCGAGCGTGGACGTCCAAGCCGATGAAGGGGGCATCGAGGATGAGGAGGCGCGGGTTGGACTGCAGGGCTTTCCTAAGCTGGTATTTGCGCAGTTCGCCGCTGGAGAGCGCAATGATGGGCTTCCCATCTACACGCGGCATATCATCGTCGATGTCATGCTGATTCCACCGCTGCTGATAGTAGTAAGTCGTTGAGGAGTCGCCGTAGCTGTCGCGGAAAGCCAGATATTTAATGTTGTCTGAAACTAGGACCTCGTCACCGAAATTATAAGTGATTGCGTCGCCGAGAAGGGGCCATCTGCCGGTGATTATTTCCACAAGACGAGTCTTGCCGGCCCCGTTTGGTCCGAGTATAGCAATCTGCTCACCCGGATAGATGTCCAGGTTCACGGGCTCCGCCATGCGGTGGTCCGGGTGGCGCGTTATGCCGTTGCGAATGGAAATGAGGGGTAGGGGGCTCATGACTTCACCTTATCGGGATTTTTGCGGATGAACTCTTTCCAGGAGCGGGCGCCGCCGGTGGACTGTGGGCGCTGGCTCTCTATGAAGTGGCAGTAGGCAGCGGCGAGGCCGTCGGTGGCATCGAGCCAGGGCAGCATGGAGTCCTCGGGGATGTTGAGCATCTTACGCAGCATATAGGCCACCTGCTCCTTGGATGCCTGTCCGTTGCCCGTGATGGCCATCTTTATCCGCAACGGAGCGTATTCGGTGATAGGCACCTGACGGCTGATGGCTGCTGCCATAGCGACTCCCTGAGCACGTCCGAGCTTGAGCATAGACTGCACGTTTTTGCCGAAGAACGGAGCCTCGATAGCCATCTCATCGGGCAGGTAACCGCCAATAATCTCGCTGACCCGCTCGAAGATACGGCCCAGCTTGAGGTAGTGGTCGCCGTATTTCCGCAGGTCAATGACACCCATAGTGACCATCTCCGCCTTGCGTCCCTGCACTCGCAGTACGCCGTAGCCCATGATGGTCGTTCCCGGGTCGATGCCTAATATGATGCGCTCATTCTCCATCTATCACTTCCATCATTGTGGAGAAGCCTATGACACGGTTCTCGAACATACGCAGCATTTCCTCGTTGAGCTTCTTGCCCTGCTTCACGAACCAGGCGTGGAGGGTGGCTGTGCTTTCGGTCTCGAACTGTACGGCAAAGCACTCGGAGTCGTCCTCTTTGTGCGAGAGTATGCGCGAGAGTCGTCCGCCATGCAGCATACCCTGCTCGTGAACCTGAGGCAGCAGTACCTGATGTACCCAGATGACGAAATTGCGGGCATCTGCGAGCGGCATCTGGTATGTTGTATTGTAGATAATCATAGGCCTGAGAGTAGTGATAATTGTTAATCAGAGTGCAAAAGTAGTTAAAAGTTTTTGGAATTAGGGCCTAAATCGAAATATTTTTTGATTTGAGGTACATGGAATGGGAAAAACTTCATATATTTGCATCGCAAAAACCTAATTTAATAAATATGAAAAGACTCTTTTTCCTTTCCATGCTCGCTTTTCTTTGCATGGGCGCAACTACTGCCAACGCGCAGACCAACAAGAAAACTGCTGCCAAGCAAGCCGTGATGCAGCAGGCAGACAAGGCCGCTGAAATCAAGTTCGACACCCTGTCCTATGATTTCGGCACATTCTCCGAGAAATCTCCTGTCGTGAAATGCTCTTTCCGCTTTACGAACACAGGCGACGCTCCGCTGGTGATTCATCAGGCTATCGCCTCATGCGGATGCACTGTTCCCACATATACCAAGACCCCGATTAAGCCGGGTGAGAGCGGCACAATCGATGTGACTTACAACGGCAAGGGCAAGTTCCCCGGCCGCTTCAAGAAAAACATCACTGTGCGCACCAACGCCAAGAACAGCGAGCTGGTGAAGCTCACCATCGAAGGCAACATGGAAGAATAGAAACAATATGAGAAAGATTACGATAATTGCTCTTGCGCTGCTTGTGCCGATGTGCATGTTCGCAGGCAAGAAGAAGAAGGTGACTGAGCCGGTGAATCCGCTGGGCGACGGCGCAAGCGACCGCGCCTACTGGACAGAGTTGGCATACACGATGGCTGCTCCGGTGCTGGAGAACATGGCCAACGGAACCCTTCAGAAGAATATGAAGCTGGAGCTGTCACCCACGTGGGACAACCGCGACAAGAAAGTGGCATATATGGAGTGCTTCGGCCGTCTGATGGCCGGTATCGCCCCTTGGCTCACCCTGCCTGATGATGACACCGCCGAGGGAAAGAAGCGCAAGCAGCTCCGCGAGTGGGCCCTGAAGGCATACGCCAATGCCGTGGATCCCGAAAGCCCCGATTATCTGGGGTGGAGGAGTGGCGGTCAGACTCTCGTGGATGCCGCATACGTCGTGGAGAGTCTCTTCCGCGGTTACAGCGCTTTGTGGGAGCCGCTTGATCAGGTCACCAAGGAGCGTTATATCAAGGAGATTCAGGGCCTGCGCCGCTACGACCCGCCCTACACCAACTGGGTGCTGTTTGTCGGCATGGAGGAAGCGTTCCTGATGTACGTCGGTGCCGACTATGATGCCTACCGCATCAAGATGGCCGTGAGCAAGGCCGAAGAGTGGTATATCGGCGACGGCCTCTACAGCGACGGCCCCTCGTTCGCTTTCGACTACTACAACGCATATGTCATTCAGCCGATGTACACCGAAATTCTGCAGATGGTGGCTGCACGCCAGCCGAACAACAACTATCTGGTACGCTCGCACGGCGACAACCGCAACGGCGCCAAGAACCGTCTCGGAGTGGTTATGAAGCGTATGCAGAAGTACAGCGTCATTCTGGAGCGTTTCATCTCGCCCGAAGGCACATTCCCCGTTGTCGGACGTTCCATCCCTTACCGTCTGGCTGTGTTGCAGCCGCTGGCTCTGCTGCCCTGGCTGAAGGAGTTGCCCAAAGAACTGCACAACGGACAGGTACGCTGCGGTATCACAGCTGTGATGAAGCGTATGTTCGAGGGTAAGGGCAAGACCAACTTCACTGAGGACGGCTACCTGACCATAGGTTTCGTGGGTTCGCACCCGAATGTGGCCGACTGGTACACAAACAACGGCTCCCTGTATATGACATCGCTGGCATTTATGCCGCTCGGCCTTCCCGCAGACGATCCCTTCTGGACAGACGCTCCGGAGAAGTGGACCTCGAAGAAGGCATGGGAGGGTGATGACTTCCCGAAGGATCACAAGTGGGACATCAACCGCCAAGTGCTTTATTGGGAATAGTTTTTTTAATTCATAAAGCATAATGCATAATTATTCGACTTCGCTCATCAGTACGTCATAATTGGGCTGCGCGGAGTGACTTTTTATTAAAAAATGCGCACTAAAAGCAAATTTTTCTATGCTTTTAGTGCGCATTTGCTATCTTTTTGCTACTTTTGCGCCCGATTTTTGAGTGTAATCACGACAAAAGGATAGTAAACATTAAATTAATATAGAAAAAGGTAAGAAGAATTATGTGCGGTATTGTAGGTTATATAGGCCAGAAGAAGGCCTATCCCATTCTCATCAAGGGATTGAAGCGTTTGGAGTATCGCGGTTATGACAGCGCAGGCGTTGCTATGATTAGCGACAAGGGCGAACTGAATGTATATAAGGCCAAGGGCAAGGTGGCCGATTTGGAGACCTTCTGCGACGAGAAGGATGTGAGCGGAACTGCAGGAATAGCCCACACTCGCTGGGCCACCCACGGCGAACCGTCGAGCACGAACGCCCATCCGCATTATTCTGCATCGGGCCGTCTGGCGCTGATTCACAACGGCATCATCGAGAACTACATAACCATCAAGGAGAAACTCACCGCACGCGGAATCACCTTCCGCAGCGTCACCGACTCCGAGGTGCTTGTGCAGCTCATTGAATATATCATGCAGAGCAACGAACTGGAGCTTCTGGAAGCTGTACAGGTAGCTCTGCATCAGGTCATCGGAGCCTACGCCATAGCTATCCTGGACCGCGAACACCCCGATACCATCATCTGTGCACGTCAGAGCTCGCCACTTGTTGTGGGTCTGGGGACCGAAGGCGATTTCTTCCTGGCTTCGGATGCCAGTCCTATCGCTGAATACACCGATAAGGTGGTATATCTGAACGATGGCGATATCGCTGTAATGCGTCTGGGCGAGAAACTGAAGGTGGTGAACGCCGACAACGAGACCCAGCACCCGAAAGTGAAGCAGATTGACGTTACTCTCGGTCAGTTGGAGAAAGGCGGTTATCCCTATTTCATGCTGAAGGAGATTTTTGAGCAGCCCAACTGCCTGCGCGACTGTATGCGCGGACGTATCAACGTGGATGCAGACCGCATAACCCTCTCGGCTGTAATTGACTACCGCGAGAAACTGGCAGGCGCACGTCGTTTTATCATTGTGGCCTGTGGCACGTCGTGGCACGCCGGTCTCATCGGTAAGCAGCTGATAGAGAGCCTCTGCCGCATACCTGTTGAGGTGGAATATGCCTCTGAGTTCCGTTACCGCGAACCGGTGAT
>Ga0310691_10002536_pt1 | contig 23971 bp, 22 predicted proteins | sample 176DNAGHGlowgp2_FD_203887 | JGI IMG/M metagenome (GOLD analysis project Ga0310691, IMG submission 203887) | Sheep rumen microbial communities from Palmerston North, Manawatu-Wanganui, New Zealand - 1766 DNA GHGlow gp2 (v2) (version 2) | ecosystem: Host-associated > Mammals > Digestive system >...
CTTGTGGATGTCCTCGATGGTCTGTATGTCGTCAGGGCGGATGTCCAGCTCCTGCATCTTGTTACGATAGAACGGTACGTGGTGGTACACATACTCTACAATCTTGTGAAGTCTCTTACCTTGCAGCGCACTCATCTCGTCGCGGCTCATGCATTCTTTATTGGGATTCCAAATCATCTTGTTTATTTTACGGATTTTCGATTTACTGTTTATTTTATTGATAGCATTCAAATATCTTGCTAACGGTCTGCTTGTTCATCTTCTTAGTGAAGAGGCTGACAATCCATACCACAGGGAAGCCACCCACCATGGCAAAGGCTCCGCAGTTGATGGGGTTGATGGGATTGCCGATGAGCATGTTGACCACCGTGAGCCCTACGCCCCAAATAAAGCAGGCCCATACAGAAGCGGTGGTGACGCCACGCCAGTAAAGTCCCAGCATGAATGGAGCCAGGAAGGCTCCTGCCAAAGCACCCCACGAGATGCCCATGAGCTGGGCAATGAATGTGGGCGGGTTGAGGGCTATCAGCAGCGAGATGACGATGAAGAACACAATCAAGACGCGCATCACCACCACCTTACGGCGTTCAATCTTCTCGGAGACGGTGTCGTCGATGGCGCCTTCCTCCACCTCGCCGGGCAGCGACTTCTTGTCGCGATAGATGAGGTCGAGGGTCATCGTGCTCGACGAGGTGAGCACCAGCGAAGCCAGAGTCGACATAGAGGCTGAGAGCACCAGCAGTACCACGAGGGCGATAAGGATGTCGGGCAGTGTGACCAGCATGGAGGGTACGATGCTGTCGAAGGCTATCTTGCCATTAGCGATGACTGGGTCGTAGAGACGACCGAAGCCCCCCAGGAAATAGCATCCGCCGGCGACGATGAGTGCGAAGATGGTAGAGATGACGGTGCCGCGTTTAATGGCACTCTCGTCGGTAATCGAGTAGAACTTACCCACCATCTGGGGCAGTCCCCAGGTGCCTAAGGATGTCAGGATGACGACACCCAGCAGGTTCCAAGGGTCAGAACCGAAGAGGGCGGTGAAACCTCCCGAGCCTGCCACGTCACTGCCATCGGCAGGCATTGTAGATAGTTTGCTCATGGCTTCCGAGAGTCCGCCCTGTGCTGCCAGCACGGCTGCGATGACAGCCACGATGCCGAAGAGCATGATGATGCCTTGTATGAAGTCGTTCATAGCCGTAGCTTTGTATCCGCCGAGGATGACATAGACAGCAGTGAGGATGGCCATGATGATGACGCAATACTCGTAGGGAATGCCAAAGCCCATCTCGAACAGTGTGGAGATGCCTTTATAGACACCGGCCGTGTAGGGGATGAGGAATACGAAAGCGATGATGGATGCTGCCACGCGCAATCCCTGGTCGTTGAAGCGTGTGCCGAAGAAGTCGGGCATGGTACGGCTTTCAATATGCTGTGTCATGAGCTTGGTGCGTCGTCCTAAGAGTATCCATGCCAACCACGAGCCTATCAGGGCGTTGCCAATACCTATCCATGTGGCTGACATACCATATTTCCAGCCGAACTGTCCGGCATAGCCCACGAAGACTACGGCAGAGAAGTAGGAGGTGCCATAGGCAAAAGCAGTAAGCCACGGACCTACGGAACGTCCCCCCAATACGAAGCCGTCGACACTGCTGGCCTGCTTGCGGCTGTAGATGCCCACGCCCAGCATGACGGCAAAGAATATAATTGTTAAAAGTATCTTGATAACCATCTTGGTGATTTACTATTTTAGTATTTACTATTTACGATTTACTAATTATTTCTTTTTGCCTGTGTAGTCTAATCGAATCTGCATCTGGGCCATGACGGCATGGTTGGCACCATGAAGGAACTGACCTCCCTGGGTATAAGCACTCTTATAGACATACTGCACTTGGAAACGGCACTTCATGTAGAACCACCACTGGAAGCCTGCGATGGCTTTGTGCTGATCCATGTGGAGCGAGGTGTTGAAGTTAAAGAAGTCGTAAGACCCTACAAAGTCGACACCCTTGCCTAAAGGTACATTGCCTGTCACGTAAGCACCACGGCTGGTGGCGCATCCGTCTTTGCCCTCCAGATATTCACCATGTATGTTGAATTGGGGTGACTTATAGTCGAAACCCACTGTCCAGCGGTTACGCTTGTAGTTGTCGCCTTCCTTGATGTCTGGATTGTATAGCGACTCCTTGAGGGCGTGGCCACGGCCTATCTGGCCTGTAGCCACAAGGTTGAGTCCTTTTACGGGACTATACTCCAGACGGGCAATGAAGTCTTTCTCCTTGTTGCCGTCCTTTTTGTTGATGCCCTGGCCATTCATCACCTGCGCCTCATAGCGTAGCTTGCCGTCGTTGGTCTCACCAAATACAGCGAGTCCAAGGTCACGGCCATACTGTACTCCCATCAGCGGGTCGCTACCGCAGCCCGTGAGAAAGGTGACGGCCTCAGAATACACATCGATAGCCTCCATTGAAGTTGGCGACAGGGGGTTCTCCAGCGAGACACCGTTCTTGAATTGTCCCAAACGTACCGTCAGTGCCTTGTTCTTAGTCAGACGGTAGTCGGTGTAGTACTCTTGCACGACGCTTGAGAAGTCGTGCATAAATAGGAATGACCAACGGTCAGTAATCTGCGCGTTGGCCCAAAAGAGGACACGCTTCAGTTCGAAGGTACCTTTGTCCTCGCCACCTTGGTGGGTGTAGTTAAAACCTCCTTGCGCATAGCCATGCAGTTGTACGCGCTCGGTGACATCCTTCAGCCAGTCAGTGCCGCTGGCTGAAGCTTGTTGTCCCATGGCAGCAGTGCTGCTGAACACGGCCATCAGTGTGGCAAGTGTTCCTTGGATGAAGACTTTCTTTCTCATGTCTTGCTTGTTTTTAGTGTTAGTACTGTTGTTATTTCGATGTTTAGATATTACGATATTGCGATATTTCGGTTTCTTAAGGATTGTTCTCTTCAAAGATAGCCATGCGCTCTTCTAACTGGGCGTACTGATGGTCTTCAATAAATGAGGTACACACGCGTAACCCTTCCTGATGCGAGCCTGTTGTGATAAGGCAGATGGCTGAAACACCGTAGTACATCAGTTCGCGTGCCAGCTCACCACTGGTCATTTGCTTATAGCCAATGGTGAAGTAGAAACCATCAGCAATGGGCTGGTCGAGGTCACGGTCGTAGACGATGTGGAAGCCATGGCGCAGGAAGATTTCTTTCAGTTTGTGGGCACGGTCGCCATACACTTTCACCTCCTCACGGAAATTGTATTGGCCATCGCAGGCCGCCTTAAGCATGGCCGCCATAGCATACTGTGCTGAGTGGCTTGTACCTGACGATAGTGCATAGAGCATGCGTGTAGAGAACACCAGACCGAAGGGTAGTCCTTCGTAGCGTGCTGAGAGATCGGCATAGTGGCGATGGAAGAGCTTGTCGCTGATGCACGTCACACCAATGCGTTCGCCGGCATAGCTGAAGGCCTTTGACCCGGAGATTAGCAGGATGTAGTTGTCGGTATAGTGTGCTACGGTAGGCTGGTAGGGTGGCTCGAAGGGCTTGGAGAGGTCCTGACGGAAGTCCATGGCAAAGTAGGCCAGGTCTTCCATAACGATGGCATCGTACTTTGTAGCCAGTTCGCCAATGATCCTTAGCTCCTCGTCCGTCATGCATATCCATGCAGGATTGTTCGGGTTTGAATAGACGATGGCGCAAACGTTTCCAACTTTCAGGTATCCCTCTAACTTCTGGCGTAACTTCTCGCCGCGATAGTCGTAGACATCGAAGGTCTCATACTTCACACCCTGCACCTGAAGTTGCATTTTCTGAACGGGGAATCCCGGGTCGATGAACAGCACGGCATCCTTCGACCTGTCAGCCTGTGAGCAGGTGAGGAACGAAGCGTAGGTACCCTGCATGCTGCCGCTGACAGGGACACAGCCTTCTGGTGCGATATCAACATTGATAAATGCCTTGACGAATCGCGAAGCCTGTTTCTTCAGCTCGGGGTATCCCTGAATGTCAGGATACGAGTGGGCGATACCGTCTTGAAGGGCTTTCACCTGGGCGTCGACACCCACCTGCGCAGCAGGCAGCCCGGGAATGCCCATTTCCATCTTGATGAACTCTACGCCACTTTCCTTCTCGGCCATGGCAGCCACTTGCTTCACCTCGCGGATGGTGGCCTTGGCGAAGTCCTGAATGCCCAACTGGGCAATCAGTCCGTCTACGATGTCTTTCTTTATGGGAGTCTGTTTCATCGCTGGGCCTCCTTGCCTATGGCTAATGCTTTGATGTTGGCATCGACGATGGCATCGCCTTTGCGTCCGAAGACGCGGCGGATAGCTTCTTCGAGTTTCTCGTACTCGATGCCCAGAGCTTTCTGTGCAGCGCCTAATAGGATGACGTTGGCCGAACGGGGCACTCCCGCATCCTTTGCCTTCTGCTCAATGTCGAGTATGATGACGTTGGGCAGCTTTCCGAGGTCTCCTTTGATAACCTCGATGTCAGGGTAGTTGGGAATGTTGACGAAGGGAGTCGACGAGGTGATGATCCAGCCCTCCTTCTTCAGGTAAGGCAGGTAGCGCAATGCCTCCATGGGTTCCATGGAAATGATTACGTCAGCAGCACCCTTGGCAATGAGGTCGCTGGCGATGGGCTCTGACGAGATGCGCAGGTTCGACTGTACATCGCCGCCTCGCTGGCTCATGCCGTGCACCTCAGCCTGCTTGATGTATAGGTTCTCGTTCATGGCTGCTTCGCCAATGATGGTTGCGATTGAGAGGATGCCTTGCCCTCCAACGCCACAAAGTATAATGTCTGTTTTCATACTTTCTTCTATTTTCAATTTCCCGTTTTACTTTTGAGCTTTCTTTTGCTTCAGGTGACGTTGCAGAGTCTGCATACATTCACGACGTGGAATAATGACGCTCGTGCCGTGATAATTAATTTCGTCGCGGATGGCCTGTGTAATCTCAGACATGTTCTTGGGCAGGGGCACTACCACCTTCAGGTGTTCATCGCTGAGTCCTAAGCCACGGCAGATGGCCTCGAACTTGTTGGTACCAGCAGAGTCCTGACCGCCGGTCATACCCGTAGTCAGGTTGTCGGAGATGATAACGGTAATGTCAGCATTTTCGTTGATGGCATCCAGTAGTCCCGTCATACCGCTGTGAGTGAACGTAGAGTCTCCGATGATGGCCACGGCAGGCCACTGACCAGCATCAGCAGCACCTTTGGCCATGGTAATGCTGGCACCCATGTCTACGCATGAGTGGATGGCATGGAACGGGGGCAAGAAGCCTAAGGTGTAGCAGCCAATGTCACCAAAGACGCGTGGATTGTCGTACTCGCGCAGCACTTCGTTCAGTGCCGCGTAGACATCGCGGTGGCCGCAGCCCTGACAGAGTGCGGGGGGACGTGGAACTACGTCTGCACATGGGTCGAAGCATTGGTCTGTATCCATGCCCAATGCCTTCTTGACAATGTCGGGATTCAATTCGCCCGTACGAGGCAGCGTACCGTCCAGTTTGCCATGAACGGTTTTCAGGTCTGCCACGCCACGAACCATGTCCTCAATGAAGGGCTGTCCCTCCTCGACGATGAGCACCTGCTGGCACTCATCCATCAGACGGCGCACCAGCTGCTTGGGCAGAGGATACTGCGAAATCTTCAGAATGGGGTAGGGGCATCCGTCGGGGAAACACTCGTTGACGTAGTTGTAGCCAATGCCACTGGCCAGAATGCCCAGCGTCTTGTCGTTCCCCTCCTTATATATATTATAAGGTGATGTGACGGCATCTTGCTCCAACTGAGCCTGCTGTGCCGTGACGATGTCGTTGCGCTTGCGCGCATTGGCAGGCAGCAGCACCCAGTTTTTGGCTTCGGCGTTGAAGTTCAGCTCGTTTTGCTGACGGGGGACATCAGCACAACGGACGACGGCACGGCTATGGGCCATGCGGGTGGTGACGCGCATCAGCACGGGCAGTTTAATGCGTTCAGAGTAGTCGAAAGCTACGCTCATCATGTCGTAAGCCTCCTGTTGGTTGGAGGGTTCGAAGGTGGGTATGAGTGCAAACTTGCCATAGAAACGCGAGTCCTGCTCATCCTGAGAGGAATGCATGGAGGGGTCGTCCGCCACCAGCACGATGACCCCCCCGTTGACACCCGTCATGCCACTATTGACAAACGGGTCGGCACAGACGTTCAGTCCCACGTGCTTCATGCACACCAGTGCGCGCTTGCCCATGAACGACATGCCCAGGGCAGCCTCCATGGCCGTCTTCTCGTTGGTCGACCAGCGGCTGTGGATGTCACGCTCCTTGGCCAGCTGGTTGCCTTGTATAAACTCAGTAATTTCTGTCGACGGGGTACCGGGATAGGCATACACGCCGCTCAATCCTGCATGGATGGCACCCAGTGCGATGGCCTCATCGCCTAAAAGCAATTTCTTCGTCATATATTGTCGTTTTGTTAGATTTTAGCGTATTTAGCTTGCAAATTTAAGCTTTTTTATCCAATCCGACAAATAAATGACGAAGAAAATGGGTTTTTTGCTTACTATTTTGAATTTTGTGTTGGTTTCGTGTTGTGGAACGTTGACGATTACTCTTCTCCACCTCCGGCATTGAAGCTGTTCTGCTGAGACTGCTCGTCGTTGGCCTGAGGCTGGGGTTGGGGTTGCTGTTGTTGTGGGTTGTTGTCTGAGGGATGCAGTTCTTCGCGTCCGCCAGGCTTCGTGTCGTTGTTCATGTTTCCGAAGTTCCACGTCACCTGCACGTTGAAGTTGCCCTTGCGCCAGTTCTTCTGATGCCGCCAGAAGGTATCGCTCTCTGTGTAGTTCTCCCAGCGGCGCGTGCCAAAGACGTCCCGTACGTTGAAGGCCACGGCCAGTCTCTTGTTAAAGAACGTCTTGCGCAGTCCGAAGTCCAGTGAGGCATTAGGCTTTCTGTAGCCTTGCGTGATGACACCCCGTGAGCGGTAATTGCCTGTCAGTTGCACGCTGAGGTCGTAGGGCAGCATGAACGACGCCAGCATACGGGCATCCCACGAGAAACTGTTGTTGCCTTCTCCCGTCACTTGCTGTCCTTCGATAAGGTATGAGAATCCGTCGAGTTTGTTCCAGTAGCCATTAATGGTGGTGGTGAGGTCGAGGATGCGGAACAGCTTGTTCTTGCCAATGACCTCAACACCCAGACTCTGGCGCTTTGTCAGGTTCATTGTCGTCATGTACATCAGCCCGTCGTCCTGGTTCTGATAACGTATGCGCTGCATGACATCGGTGGTAGGACGATAGTATGTCGACACGCTGAGCGTGTGCTGTTCCCACGTCTTCAGGAAGTTCAGCGAGATGCTGTGCGTATATTCAGGTGTTAGCTCGGGGTTACCAAACGATACCATGGTGGCGTCACTGGTGTTCTTGAACGAGTTCAGCTGTCCTCCCCAGGGACGTCGCAGGCGGTAGGTGTAGTTCAGTTGCAGCTGGGCCGACTCCGCGAGTTCGTAGTTCAGGAACAATGAGGGGAATAACTTGAAGAAGTCTTTCTCGTAGGGTGATGGCTTCGGGGTCGTTGAGTGTTCCTGATCGTAGTCGTAGCTCTCAGTGTTTACCTTCCAGTATTCGCCACGCAGACCTGCCATCACGCCCAGTTTTCCCAGTTTCGTGTTGATAGTGGCATACAGGGCGTGAGTATCCATGGAGTAGATGAAGCGGTTGTAGTACTTCTCGTCCTCCACCAGGCCGGTTCCCTCCCAGTTGTAAGCCAGCCACGACTCCTGCGGCGTGTTCTCGTGCGAAAAGCGCCCATTGTAGCCACCCTCTATCTTAAAGTTTTCTGACAGCTGGTTCTCATAGTCTATCTTTACTTCCCACGAGCGGTTGCGTACGTGCATGGGGCGCAGCTGGTAGGTGTAGGTGGTTGCCTGTGGCTGAGGCTGCGAAAGAGACAGAGCCTCGGCGTACAGGACTGTCGAGTCGCGATAAACGTTGTCGTTGTCGCTCATCCAGCGGTTGTAGTCTACGTGGGCGGTCAGCTTATGGGTGTCCGTCCATCGGTGCTCGTAGCCCAAGTCAACGTGGTACATGTGCATATCGTTGTCGCTGGTGTTGAGTCGTGTCATCAGTCGCGAGTCGTGGTCGGAACCCACGATGCCGTAATGGTAGGGCGTGATGGTGCTGTTGTCGCCCTTGCCTTGCATCGTCATGCCTCCGATGGAGAGGTCGTCTTTCTTGGTGAAGTGCCATGTCAGCCCCAGCCGTCCGAAGAAGTTACGACCTCGGTTTTTGCTTTCATTCTCGTATTCTTCGTACATGTTGTTCTGCTTGTATATCTGCTCGCTCTCACTGCCTCCCTCGTTCTTGCGGCGACGGAATCCCAGATTGCCAAAGGCATCGAGCACTCCGCTGGAGTAGTTGATGTTGGCCCCCGTGTTCCATCCACCGAACTTGTTGAAGCCCGCCCGCAGCGAACCGTAGTATCCTGCCTTACGGTCGCGCTTCAGTATGATATTGATGATGCCGGCCGAGCCCTCAGGCGAGAATTTTGCGGAGGGATTGTCAATGACCTCGATGCGCTCTATGCTCTCTGCGGGAATCTGTTGCAAGATTTCTGCCCGGTTGTCGGTAGTCAGTCCTGAGGCCTTGCCGTTAATCCATACCTCTACACTTGAATTACCACGCAGCGAAATCTCGCCATCAGTGGTTACCTCGATGCTGGGAATCTGCTCCAGCAGGTCCGATGCGGAGCCACCAGCTGCTGCCAGCATCTGGTCAACGGAAAAGACCTTGCGGTCCACCTCCAGTTTCATCTGTGAGCGTTGGCCCGTCACCTGTACTTCTTTCAGCATGGTGGCATCCTCGCCCAGATAGAGCAGGTTGTAGTGCTCGCGACGATGCTGAGGTGTCAGTTCAAACTGTCGCGTCAGCGTCTTATAGCCCACGAAGGTCACTTGGAGCGTGTATTTGCCGTCAGCGAGTCCGCCAATGTTAAATTGTCCTGTAGCATCGGTAATGGCACCCTTCACCACCTTGCCTGCACTGTTCATCACCGCTACGTTGACAAACTGCATGGACTCGTCAGTCTGCTTGTCTAATACCTTACCACGAACACTGCCCTGCGCAAGAGCTGTCAGTACACTCACTGAAAACAATATTGCTAATACCAAACGATTCATAACTTTCTTATGACGTATTATTATAAATAAGGTTTAAAGATTATTATTAATTTTTTCTTTTGCTTTTCGCTCACTAATTCGTACCTTTGTCCCCAAAAAGTTTAAATTGTAACAAATCATGGATACAATCAAGCATCAATTTGCGCAGAAGTTGATGGACATTCAGGCCATCAAGCTTCAACCCCAGAGTCCCTTTACATGGGCATCGGGATGGAAGTCACCCATTTACACAGACAATCGTAAGACACTTGGTTATGCTGATGTGCGCTCGTTTGTCAAACTGGAACTATGCCACCTTATTCAGGCAGAGTTTCCTGAGGCAGAGGCCGTGGCTGGCGTGGCCACTGGAGCCATTGCCCAGGGTGCGCTGGTGGCCGATGAGTTGGGACTGCCCTACGCCTATGTGCGTCCGAAGCCCAAAGACCACGGTATGGGCAACCAAGTGGAAGGTGAATTAAAGAAGGGTGCAAAGGTCATCGTTGTCGAAGACCTCATCTCGACGGGTGGTTCCAGTCTGAAGGCTGTTGAAGCCTTGCGGCAGTATGGTGTCGAGGTCATTGGCATGGTGGCATCGTTCACCTATGGCTTTCCTGTGGCTGAGCAGGCTTTCCGCGAGGCCGGTGTTCGTCTGGTGACGTTGAGTGATTACGAAGCAGTCGTTGAGCAGGCAGCCAAGACGGGCTATATCAAGGACGACGAGAAGGCCGTGCTGGCCGAGTGGCGTAAGAATCCAAGTACGTGGGGGGTGTAGGCTATGACAAAGTTTGAAAGCAGTGTGAAGCAGATACCCTATCCCGTAGAGGATGTGTATCGTAACATCAGTGACCTGAACAATCTGGAGCGTGTGCGCGACCGTGTCCCTGAGGACAAGCTGAATAGTTTTTCGTTCGACCACGACACCGTTAGCGTCAATGTGGCCCCTGTGGGCGATCTGAAACTGCGCATCATTGAGCGCGAGGAGAACAAGTGTGTGAAGTTTGAAACCGAGCAATCGCCCCTGCCATTCAACTTGTGGATACAGGTGCTTCCCGTCAGTGAGACGGAGAGCAAGATGCGCGTTACCGTCAAGGCCGACATCCCATTCATGCTCAAGGGCATGGTGGCAGGACCGTTGCAGGACGGTGTTGAGAAGATTGCCGATGCTCTGGCGCAGATACCGTATGTATAACCAGTTCATAGTTCATAGTTCATAATTCATAGTTGGGCTTGCGCGCTTTTTCTGTGAACTGTAACTGTGGACTGTAACTATGAACTATGAACTATGAACTATGAACTATGAATAAACTTTGGGAGAAGAATTTCGAGGTAAACGCTGAGATAGAGCGTTTCACTGTAGGCAGGGATAGGGAGATGGACCTCTACCTGGCCAAGTACGACGTGCTGGGCTCGATGGCGCACATCACGATGTTGGAAAGCATCGGACTCATTGGAAAGGACGAACTGCCCCTGCTACTGCAGGAGCTGAAGAACATCTACGAGGTATGCGAACGCGGTGAATTCCAGATAGAGGAAGGCGTCGAGGACGTCCACTCGCAGGTGGAACTGATGTTGACGCGCCGTCTGGGCGACATGGGAAAGAAGATACATTCCGGCCGTTCGCGCAATGACCAGGTGCTGGTGGACCTGAAACTCTTCACGCGCCATGAGCTGATGGAGGTGGCCGAGGCGGTGAAAGTACTCTTCGATGAGCTTATCCAGAAGAGCAATGAGTATAAGGACGTGCTCATGCCCGGTTACACCCATCTGCAGGTGGCCATGCCCAGCAGCTTCGGACTGTGGTTCGGTGCCTATGCCGAGAGCCTTTGCGACGACATGCTGTTCCTGCAGGCTGCCTACAAGATGACCAACCGCAATCCCTTGGGGTCTGCCGCAGGCTATGGCTCGTCGTTTCCACTGAACCGCCAGATGACCACTGACCTGCTGGGCTTCGACTCCATGGACTATAACGTGGTGTATGCACAGATGGGCCGGGGCAAGACGGAACGCAATGTCGGCTTCGCGCTGGCCACCATAGCAGGCACCCTGGCCAAGCTGGCCTTCGATGCCTGTCTGTTCAACTCGCAGAACTTCTCGTTCGTCCGGCTGCCAAAAGAGTGCACCACGGGCAGCAGTATCATGCCGCACAAGAAGAATCCCGACGTCTTTGAGCTTATCCGTGCCAAGTGTAATAAGCTGCAGGCACTGCCCCAGCAGGTTACGCTCATCATGAACAACCTGCCTGTGGGTTACTTCCGTGACCTGCAGATTATCAAGGAGGTCTTCCTGCCTGCCTTTGACGAACTGAAGGACTGCCTGCAGATGACCGCCTATATCATTAATAAGATTGAGGTACGTGACGACATTTTGGACAACCCCATGTACGACCCGATGTTCAGCGTCGAGTCGGTGAACCGGCTGGCCGCCGAGGGCATGCCCTTCCGCGATGCCTATAAGAAAGTGGGACTGGCGATAGAGGCCGGCACCTTCCGCCCTGACAAGAACATCCACCACACTCACGAGGGAAGTATTGGCAACCTGTGCAACGACCGCATCCAGGCTCTGATGAGTACGGTGCTCGAGGGTTTCTCCTTCAATCGGGTGAGGGAGGCAGAAAGAAAACTGTTGAGATGAAGAATATTTGCTATTTGTTTTTTATCGTTTGTTTTCTCTCCTTACTGACGAGTTGCAACGCAGAGAATGAATACTCTACGTGGGGCTGTCGCTTCGACTACGACAATCTGCTGCATCAGGACCAGACGCTGGCCACCGCCATGGACATTAACTCGAGGGGAGTGTTCTGCAAAATATCTGACTCTGGTGCCAACTATGTCTTCCAGAACAACCAGAATATGTCGTCGCAAAAGCCGAAAAGTGAGCAGGAGCGCCGCAGTAACTATCTGTTGGGCATCCACAACGGCATCATTGTCGGTTTCCAGACCATGAACACTGCCCCCAATGGCGGTTTTGTGGCGTACGACGGCCAGTGTCCAAACTGCGTCCGACAGTCCAACAACTACCTGAATCCCAAGTACCCGTTGTCGATGTCTACCAGCGGAATCGCTTCCTGTTCCAAATGTGGAAAGGAATACGATATGAACAACGGCGGCATCATCCAGAACGGCGAAAAGGGCGATGTGGGACTTGAGAAATATCTGGCTTCCACCACCGGCCCTCAGGGCAATGTCTCGGTGGGTACCAAGCGTTAAGGCGAGTGTTAGAAGAAGGTTAAAAGTTTTCCCTTCAACAGGCATTCCATATACAAATGCTCTATTCTGATCTGATTATTTCGCACAATGTTCTAAAAATGCTGCTGCCCTGAGGGCTATGTTCTCACGGAGATAGTCTCGATAGAGCCATATCTCTCGCGAGTGGTAGTTGCCCTCCTTGCCTATCAGCGGCAACACATAGTCCTGTGCCGTGAAGCCCTCCACGATGAGTAGTCCCGCCGCCGTGTCAAGACGAATTGTCATGGTGTCCTTCTGCTGTTCTGCCACGGGCAGCAGCGGCGACGGTTCGGTAATCAGCAGTGCGGTAGTGCTGTCAGTCCGCCAGTTGACGGGATTAATGGCCAGACGGCTCTTCTCCCACCCCGGCAGTGTACAGGTAGTGTCGCGCACCGAGTTATAACAGATGGTGACACCTGTGTCGTCAGCCCTTTTTGCCGCAACGATGTGTGGATGGCTGTCACGGACGGCTATGCCGATGGCGTAGGCCGCTATCATGCGCTGATAGGTCTCTTCGTCCATCTCCTTCAGCAGTTCCATCATGATGAAAGCTCCCTGACTGTAGCCAGCCAGGATGAAAGGCCGATGCCCGTTGAGGTGTTGCAGATAGTACCGGAAGGCCCGGCGCACATCGCCAAGGGGCAGTAGCATGCGTGCATCCTTCAGGCTGTCGCTCTCGAAACTCTGCAGCGAGCACTGCCGGTAGTAGGGCGCATAGAAGTTCAGCCGTCCGCTCACGAGCGAGTCGACACCATGCATCTCAGCGTAGAGCGGCGCCCGCAGACTGTCGCTATAGGTGTCTGCATAATGGCAGGTCTTGCCATCCGGCTGCTTGTAGTCGCCCGTTTCTGTCGAAAGGATATAGAACACATCGGCTGCAGCCCGTTTGTCAGTGACATACCATTGTGTCGAGTCCTGATAGTCTGGCTCTTCATGAACCGTTGTGCCGACCGCCTTTCGCGGCTGGCACGCCGTCCACGCCACTGTTATCACTGACGCTATGGACAATACGCGCAAGAAAAACTCTTTCATCTCATCTGTTACACCTGGTGCAAAGTTAAGAAAAAAGTCTGTAACAAAAGACGGATTTTGGAGAATTAACGCAGAAACCTCGTAAATAAAAGGCAAGACGGGGAATAATGGGGAGTTTAGGAACGAGGTAAAAATGCAACTTGATGCGGATTGGTGCAAGAGTTAGGTCTCTAAATCGGACTCGGCCCTGCCGCTTGCCAAAGCAAGAACCCGTTTGAACCATCTCTGACAGTTAAACTTCAAGGCTTCACAGCTAAAGCGCGGAATGACCTTTGCAAAGATGGATTCAATAATCAGAAGGAATGCGGAGAATGCGCAACAAGCGAAAGCATATAACCGACAACAGTCAACACATTACGAGTTGCCAAAACAAGATGCTGCTCCAGAGCCACATAAACATACAGAATCGTCTGTTTCTATTCCCTCCCTGGGTTTATTCAATACGAACAATCCCGTCTATGACCCTACCGAAGAAGAATTCAGAAGGAGAATGCAGCGCAAGAAAAAGAAGCGAGGGCCAAGATTATAATGATAACTGTTTCTCGTTCAAATAGTGAAGATGGGGGCCTGTCCAACTGGTGGTAGGCTCCCCTTTACTAACATTTGAAGTCCTGTTCTGTATCCTCTCCCAGTTCCAAACATTCTCGTCAATCTTCAATGCTTTAATTTGTTCTTTTGTAGCCATATTCCTACTCATTTTGGGCAAAGTGGGCTTTTTATCTGAATTTTTCCAAAAAATCAGCTTTCACAAGGCTTGTGAAAGTGTTTTTTTAGGTAACTATGTATCTCATTAGAAAATTATTCGTATCTTTGTGGTCAAAAATAGGCAATACGAAATAGGGACACCTAAAACGTTAGAAATATGATTGATAACAAGAAGATATTACTGCATAGCGCAGAGATGGCAGAACATGCTAATGGAGCAGTTCAATATTTGGGTGCTTTATTAGGAGGCAGATATGTCACCAAGGAACAAACTCGTGAGATGGTTGACTTTCTTTTTGCTGGAACAAAGAGGAATATCGAAAGTTGCCCTTTTGCGACCCAAGAAGAAAAGGACGCAGAGATACACCGAAGGGAATACTTAATGAGAATCTTGAAAATGCAGATGGGATTGTAATTATTACAGAATATGCAAAACACCGTTATATTACCACAGTGGCTTGACAATTTAATTTTCGAGCAGTTAGGTGCGAAATATTGTCGCTCAAATTCCGATATGACTGTCATTGATTGGGACAAGAATGATGTTCTTAATTATTTAGGCACCTACTTCCCACGTAGTTATGCAGAATCATATTGCTTATTTTCAGACTTTCTCAACAAGCATAAAGAACAATACACTGGCAAACCGGAACTATCTGTTTTCGATTTTGGATGTGGCACAGGCGGTGAGATATTAGGTTTTCTAACCGCCGTATCAGAATGTCTCCCACAAGCGACCACAATAAATATAGTTGCGATGGACGGAAATTACCATGCCCTTAGACTATTTGAGCGAGTTTTGACAGTATATGAAGAAAAAAAGAGCCAACTTATACGGCATAGAATTATGCCTCTTAAAATTGATGATTTCTACGATCTGAATGTAATGAATGAGGTCATATCAGACGAATTTGACATCTTTATGTCATTCAAGGCTATTTGTGAGTTCGTAACCAAGGATAGATTCGAGAAACGAAACGCTTATGCACACATTGTCGACACGTTCCTTCCACGTATAAAAGATAATGGTATTATGGTGTTAGTTGATATATCGACTTATAATAACGTATCGCAGGAATGGTTACCAAGGATGATGGATAGCGGACTTGCAAAGAGCAAATGTCGCGTAATCCTTAGAAATGATGGATATAATCAAGCGTTCATGGTAACACATCAAAAGAGGAGTAATGATATTAGCAAAATAGCATGGAGAATAATTCAAAAACTATAAATATATGAAGAAAGATTGGATGATAAAAGAGTCCGAATTGGACGACGATCAGCTAAAAGTGTTTAAGGCAACACTTGACAAATCGTGCATTGTATCTGGCTGTGCTGGGAGTGGGAAGTCTGTTCTTGCTTTAATAAAAGCTCAACGTTTACAGAAAGAACGAGGGAATAGCTACCAGATTATTGTATTTACAAAAGCACTTTGTGGATATATGAATTCTGGACGAAAGGAGTTGGAACTTGTAAATGAATTCATGTATTATGAGGAGTGGAGATGGAAAAAATACTTGAAGCACTATAGAAATGGTAAGAGTTTTTGGGTATATGAGCGAGACGACTCTGGAAATAAGATTCCGAACAGACCAAAATCTGACTATGTGATAGTTGACGAGATTCAAGACTTTGAAGAAGAAGAAATTATGGAGTTTATCCAGGCAACGAGGAAAAATTTCTTTTTCTTTGGCGACACAGCACAATCAATATATGGTGGACTAAAAAATACCATGCCTGTTCAGAATATTGGTCATATGCTTTATCAGAAAGGGATTGATAGTAAAGATTGGGAATTATACAGAAATTACCGACTTCCTTTGCCTGTCGCTAGATATATACAATATGTTGGAGTTGATTTACCTCCATTTGACGAAAGCATTTATAAAAGCCCAGAGAAGACAGTACCTTATGTTTTACGTTATGGAGATTCAGATTCCCAAATTGCGGCAATAAAGAAGATTAAAGAGGATCATGACTTCACAGATGTTGCTATTTTGGTACCATCTGGTGAACTTGTTAAACAAATAGGTGAGTCGTTAATATCTTTAGGATTAAATGTGGAAATGAAGTATGATGATAAGGAAGATTTTAGGAATAGTAAAAACAATTTAAACTTTGCAACAACAAATCCTAAAGTCATGACATATCATAGTGCTAAGGGGTTACAGTTTGAAGCAGTGTTCCTTCCATACATAGATATTTTTATGGATGATAGAGAAAATGACAGCAAAGCCCTTTATGTTGCAATGTCCCGTACCTACCGCTATCTTTATGTCATGTATAGCGGTCAGTTACCCAAACCTCTGAGTGATATTCCAGCTAATTTGTATAAAACAACAGAAACAGAAGAAGTAGATTTTATTTAATATGAAAAAGCTATACGTTCCCACGTCGACGTTAAATTTCAATAACATCTTGTCAAGTGAAAGCATTTCTCCAAAAGCTTTTTATACAATAAGAGGTTTTGGTTACTCACGTTGGCAAGAGGTAGAAGAAAACAATAAAGAGAATGTAATCTTATTATATGAAGAGCCATTTTCATTTGTACGTCCTGATAGTGACGTAGAGGATCACCCTATGTTGTTGGAGATTACGATAGACAAAGATTTTCCATCAATAGCCAAAGGAGTTTATTATAGTGATAAAAGCATATACCTTTCTCCTTGGCGGACACGCTTCATTTTCTTCAATGAACAAGACCGTCGAGTAGCCCTTTCTATATCTGACAGTAGTCTTGAAACTAAAATGTTAGGCTTGTACCATCGTCAATTGTATATAGAAACTTATCCTCAGAAGAAATTCCCAGATGTGGCATGCAATGTCCCCCTCAATAAAGAGGCAATTGATTTTGATATTCGAATTAATAAGATGAAGGGGCTGCTTTATGGGTATTATATTGGGGCTTTATTGTCAAGTACTCCAGTATTAGTTGAAAAAGCTAATATTCTACAGGAGATTCAAAATATATTCTCGTCAGTATTGTCATCTGACACACACAAACCTACAATCTTTCAGCATCAGATGCTGGTAGCTTTATTTGGAAATTTAAAGAAATATGACCCTGTCGTAAGTTATCTTAGCCAAGTTATAAAAGAAAGTATGAAAGTGGATGAAATAGTTTCCAAACTTTCTGGTTTAGGAGTTGTTTTCCCTACCACTTTTGATGTAGAACAATTAATCAATTCATTAGAATTTTCTGAAGATTATACCCCTGCATTAGATTGGCTAAAAAGAGAAAAGGATAAACTTAATAGCGAAGAGGTTTCTGAACGGACTTATTTGTCAACATCTTCAGAGGAAGTCGTGCTAACTGACAATTTCTTGTCAAGAGTCACGAACACAAATTTGACAGATAATAACGAGCAACAATTAATGATGGTGTGGGCAAATGATGTACTTATTTCTTCTGAGTATAACGGAAAGATTACCACATTCGCAGCAACGCTATCAGATATAATCACACGGAAAGCCAAAGAGATTTATGGCGAAAAATGGGATGATAGCTACGCAAGAATTGAGTTAAATCAGATGCGCAGATATATTAGAGGTCAAGAATCGTCTATAACTTGGAAAAATGATTTGTTTTCTTCAATTGCTGCCGTTCTAGCAAAAGGCAGTGACTGGGAACAATTACGCAGCTTTATGCAAGGTAAACAGATTTCTGATTATCGCATGGCTTTTGCATTTTATGGAGAACTTAATGGATTTGCAAATCTTACAAGGGATTTTACAGACAACTTGTTCAGTTTACGTGATAACCGAAAATATATAGCTGAGGTATACATAGAAATCTTTGGACAGTTGCATGGGATAGATCCAACTAATGGTAATACCCCTATCATTGAGAATAATCCTACTTCTATCACTACCAATGGTTTAGAAACAGACAAAAGCGATATTCCCTCAACCATCCATAAAAGTGAAAAAGGAAATTTGAAAAAAAGAATACAAGCAATTATTGCTTCACATCCAAAAATCAAAATTTCCGATAGAGATTGGCAAGCTATAAATGGGGCTATTGATAAGGCGCAAAATGATGACATTGTGTTCATTAACATGGTTGCCAATGAAATGGAAAGCCAAAAAAAGGGTATTTTCCCACATCTACAGAAAGAACTGCATCCAGAGTGGAAATCTGAAAAAACAAAACGTGGTGTAGGAAAGAAAGACAAAGCGCCAAAAGAGGCTAGTCTGTTCGGGCAATTTGTTGAAGGTGTATCTAAATTGATTGGAGCAAAGAGCACTGAGCCCCAAGAGACTAAAAGCATCATTGATGATGCACAAGCCGTAAATGTACTGAATAGTTGTCCTGCTTTGCCATATGATATTAAAATAAAAGTAGTTGAATTATTCAATGATTTCCAAAAAAACTACCAATCGGGTTATTATTATAAAAACCAAGATCGTTATAAACGAAACAACGCAGATGTTATAGATCATTTTGTTAAATGGTGTTTGTCATCCAAAAACAGGCAAGCAATAACTTGGAGCCCAGATAATAGCAAACTAATGGACGAATTAAAAAAATATCTGACGGAAATATATGGCGACTGACAAATTACCAATTACCACCGATGATGGCAAGCAAGTAGAAGCTATAGCTCCTGTTATCATATCTGCCAGTCGTTCGACCGATATACCAGCCTTTTATGCCAAATGGCTCTTTAATCGCTTGGCTAAAGGGTATTGTACATGGTATAATCCGTTTAACATCAATCAAAAGATGTACATTTCTTTTGAGCGGTGTCGAGTGATAGTGTTTTGGACAAAGAATCCTGCTCCTATCATTCCTTACCTGCCAGAGTTGGACAAAAGGGGTATTCATTACTATTTCCAGGTGACGCTGAACGATTATGTGAAAGAAGGATTTGAACCGAATGTGCCTTCTGTAGAAGAACGTGTCGAAACTTTCAAAAAATTGTCTAGTATCATAGGAAAGGAAAAGGTGATATGGCGTTTTGACCCTCTCATCATTACGCCCAACATTGGGCCAAGAGAATTGCTGACGCGAATATGGCATGTAGGCAATCAATTGAAAGGATATACAGACAAACTCGTTTTCAGTTTCATTGATGTGAAGGCATATCGCAAGGTGCAGAACAATCTTGTTAAAGAAACGATGTTGTTTACAAAAGACGATGTTGAAAATGCTGAGGCCAATCATGCTCAGCGAATAGAAATAGTAGAAGGACTAAAGAAGATTCGTGAAGCATGGCATAAAGAGGGTTGGGATATTGAGATGGCGAGTTGTGCAGAAGATATAGATTTGGGGGCATATGGGATTGAGCATAATCGTTGTATTGATGGTGAGTTGATGAAACGTATCTTTGCAGATGACAAAGAGTTGGTTTACTACTTGCATACCTTGAAGTGGCCTGAGAAGGACATGTTTGGCGAGATTCCACCTATTCCCAATAAGACAAAAAATGTTAAAGACACAGGTCAGCGTAAGATTTGTGGATGCATGGTTAGTAAAGATATCGGTATGTATAATACTTGCCGCCATTTTTGCGTGTATTGTTATGCTAACACAAGTAAAGAGGCTGTACTAAAGAATAAAGACAAGCATAACGATGAGAGTGAAAGTATAATTGGTTAAAGAGTTATTTATATGAAACCGGAAGTCCAAATGAACAAGGCCATACAGTTGAAAGCGCAAAAGCGCTATGAGAATCCTATATATAAGAAACTCAAAAAATATGAGCATTATGTCACACAAGATTATGTGGACAATATTTTTGGCTATGATTCTGTGGTTAGTATCAAAACCAATGGCAAGTTTTTCGATTCCGAACACAAGCGGATTGGTATTATTGTAGATATATTAGCAAAGCATTGTGATGTATCAGCTCAATATGTTAGTATCGGGGATGAAACTGTACTTGGAGTTGCCACTGATGGTGAGAGCCATGAATTCTATCCTGTCACATCGCTAAATGGGCCAAACAAAAAACAACGGGAACTTTGCAACTTTCTTGAAAAGGAAGAATGTAAAAACCTTAGTTACGGATGCTTGCTCATAGAGCGATTTGCAAAATTAATAGATGCAAGAGCTTCTGTGAAAGTCAGGGTTTACGACGAGGAATATTTACATGGAAGATTTGCTGTTGACATAATTGACTTTGATTCCAAGATAAAACCAGACATCGAACTAAAAAAGGCCGCAGACAGCATACCCATGAAGATTGAAAAGAAAGTCGATGATTTCGTTGATATAGTCATCTCACAGGGGATAAAATGGGACAATATAGAGGCTTTGAAATTGAAACAGGAGATTCTTGCATATGGGTTTGGTCTTATTTGGCATTTCCCTGGTGAGGAAAACTCAACTCAGTCTACTAAGAGGAAGAACTTCTATGACGAAGAAGGTCAACCAAAGCAAACTCTCAAGTTGGGGGAGTATGGTGAAATAACCCTGAAGGAAAGAAATAATGAAATTGGGGAAGGTAATGAATTCCCTTTTATGATGAAAGGAGAGAATGCTTTGTCTGAAATGGGAAGGGTCTATCACAACTGGCTTTCTGCTCATGCTGAAGGATACATTGAGGAAAACCCCTTCGATTTGCTAAGCCAACTCAACAAATTAAGTATTGATGACTCCCAACTATATTCAATGGCAGCGACAAAGCCTTATCATATTGGAACTATCTCCCCCAAAATGATTGGCATGGGAGACCATACGGGATTTATGCTCTATTGGGAAAATGAGATAGACGAGGAAGCATTACTCCGATATATTCGACTGGAGATGTCAGAACAAGGAGTATGGCAATTATATTTGCTGGAGACGACACCCTGTGTAATGCCTGCCTATTGGCATGGAGAATACATGAAGCGAAAGTTCATCTTTGAGAAATATGACTTATATGCTATCGAGGCCTTGAATGATTATGACTTGACAGACTTGATTGCATGCCCTATTGTATGGCCATCGGTATCCCTTGACCATCAGGTTGATGATTCTATTGTAGCCCATGTGTTCTGTTGTTACTGGAATGACTGGAAGGGACTGATACGGGAACATGTTAAGATGACACTAAAGAATGGACGTGTGGAGAAATATGAGATTATGGAGGATTTAGTCATCTATAAGTATCACTGTGGTATATTCTTATAAAACGAATAGTTAGCCAATAACTTGTGATAGCAGGCACGATGTAATGTAAGAGTATTATTGATGGTTAAGATGATAAAAAAGAGAAACAAGCAATTAGAACTTTTTTCCGTTGACGATATGTATGGATGCATAGGCGTTAAGGATGAATTAGATGCTATTTCTGTAGCTGCATATTTATGGGCTATCAGGGTAGTTTCAGAATTGGATGATGAAATGTTTCGCAAAATGAAGAAGGAGTGTGATGCCGTTAAACTCGGTGAAGGTGAATACTCCGTTCCATCTATTTCTGGCAGTATGAATATTTTCAAATTTCATGCTTTGCATGAATGCCTAAATATGAGAGAGCATGCAAGCATAGGAGAAAAATACATTCATCATTATACAGAAGTAAATTGCAGATTTCATGTCACCGACGCTTATTCGTTTGTCATGGCAAGAAAAGCGTTTCAGGAATATTTCAACAAAGAGTTTCGGGAGAATGGTTGGTGGATCACGGACTTGAATTTACAACAATTGTCTAATCCTTACTCTTACGACATATTTAAAGATTAACCTTTAAAAAAGGAAAAGTTGGGTAGTTTAAAACGTAATGAGACAACGGATAAATACATTATTAAAACAAAGGAATACGAGATATGAGTAAAATATCAATTCGGTTTTATAAAGACCATAAGGTGCGGGCCGTGTGGGACGAGGATGGGAACCACTGGTGGTTCTCGGTGCTGGACATCGTGGGAGCCATCAACCAGCAGGATGACCATGAGAAGAACCGTAATTACTGGAAGTACCTGAAGGCAAAATTGAAGAAGGAAAATAGTGAAGTGGTTAGTGACACTACCCAGTTGAAACTCACTGCTCCTGATGGAAAGAAACGTATGACCGATGTTATCAGCCAGACGGGTGTCGATAAGCTTGCTAAGACCATTCGAAACCAACAGGCAATGGACTTCCTCGATTGGTTCACCTACAGCGATAACACCATAGACGGACAGAGCCAGAAGAAGGCCTACACGCTGTGGGAGAGCGATCTGGTGGCAGAAAAAGATGTGGGCACTGTTAAGGCGCTGCAGCAGATTCATGCCTATCTGTTTGGTGGGCTATATGACTTCGCTGGCAAGATTCGTACAAAAACCATCGCTAAGGGGAATACTTTGTTTTGTTTGGCGGAGCATTTGCACAGCTACTTGAAAACCGTAGAGACAATGCCTGAGACGACGTTCGACGAGATTGTAGAGAAATACGTAGAGATGAATGCGGCTCATCCGTTTATGGAGGGAAACGGCCGCTCTACACGCATCTGGCTTGACATGATATTCAAGAAGCGTATAAAGATGTGCGTGGATTGGAGCCGGATTGATAAACGTGACTATCTCGACGCCATGATTGCCAGCCATACGGATAGCAGGCGCATCCATGAGTTGCTCAAAGGTGCAATGACCGATAAGATTGACGACCGCGAGATATTTATGAAAGGCATCGACTATTCATATTACTATGAGCAGGAAGAATAGGATTTGGCAAGTACCTGACAAGTGCTATGTCTAACCAAATCAAGCCCCTTCTTGAACATGGCTTTATAGAAATGACTGAACTGGAGAAGCCTAACAGCAAGAATCAGAAGTATCGGAAAGTTAGAAAGGAATAAATGGAAGCGTATGATATTCGGTAAGAAAATAAAAGAACTCAGAGAAGAGCATGGGATGGTGCAGCGGAAACTTGCGGCTGCACTGGATATAGACACGCCAATGTATAGCAAGATAGAGCGTGGAGAAAGGAAAGCCAAGCGAAGCCATATCCCTATTATGGCCAGACTCCTTGAAATCGAAGAGAAAGAACTGCTGACTATTTGGTTAGCAGACAAGGTGCTGGATACCGTTGAGGGTGAAGACGAGGTTAAACGCGATGCTGTGATCTATGCTCAGAAAGAGATAGAAGCTGGAGTTGGATAAGTTGTGCCAGAAATACTTCTTCACACAAATTGTCAGATTCCATGTTCAAGTAAATCTGGTGGTTCTTTCTGTCCGACTCCGCATAAATCGTTACAAGGGGTCAGCACCTTATAGTTTTCAGGGGTCCATTTTCACAAAATTCTCCAATAAGCACTGAAAGGTGCATGGAAGTGACAAACAAACGGACGTACAAATCGTCCCAACTTATTTTTTAATCATTACTAAATAAACTTTTTCGCAAAAAGTCGGCCAAATGTTTGGCAGTTTGGAAGAAAATGACTACCTTTGCACCCGCAAATCTAGATGGTGCCCGTAGTTCAGTTGGTTAGAGCGTCAGATTGTGGTTCTGAATGTCGACGGTTCGAGTCCGTCCGGGCACCCTCCAAGAAAGCCCTGTAAATCTTTGATTTACAGGGCTTTTTCTTTTTCATCATCTCAAATTTGATACTGATTTGATACTGCTAGACAGCTCCTTCGATTTCTGCGCTATTTCTGCCATATTTTCTACTTTAAAAACTTCTTTTCCCTTAAAGTCCATAACAAGCCTTAAGGGAAAAGAATATTATTAAACGTTGACAAGTTGAAATTGTCATATAGATGTCAATTTGTCCACTCCGTTGTCGTTTGCATAAGCAGGAGCACTTACTTCAAAAGCTGCCACTCACCTTTAATTTTCGAATGTTCTGGATTTATATATCCGAGTTCCTTAAGATCGTTTATAGCCCTAAGAATAGTGCTTTCGCTTACGCCTAAGTTATCCTGAAGCCATGAATATTTAGCTTTACGATTTATCTTAA
>Ga0310691_10002537_pt1 | contig 23971 bp, 21 predicted proteins | sample 176DNAGHGlowgp2_FD_203887 | JGI IMG/M metagenome (GOLD analysis project Ga0310691, IMG submission 203887) | Sheep rumen microbial communities from Palmerston North, Manawatu-Wanganui, New Zealand - 1766 DNA GHGlow gp2 (v2) (version 2) | ecosystem: Host-associated > Mammals > Digestive system >...
AAGAGGATGATGAATTTGAAAGAGTCTTTGATGAAGAAAGATTAAGATTATTTTATGTGGCTTTAACTAGAGCAAAAGAAGACTTAATTTTTGTTTATAGCGAAGAGCAAGCAAAATCTTATGAAGAAGTTTATAAAATTTATAAAGATAATCTTCTTAAAGAATTAGAAGAGACAAAAGTTCAATTATCTGAAGAAGAAATTGAAAAAGAAATTATTGCTCGAATTAAATGGAGAGAAAAAGGTTGTAGAGGAAAAGATTTCTTAGAATTTTTAAATAAATCTTATTCTCATTTTGATGTATCTCCTTATTTAGATAGCGATTTGATCAATTTTGATAAAATCTTTAATTCTTATTTGGAAGAAAACGAAATTGAACTCACTAATGAAGAAAAAGCTGAAATAAATTTCAATTTTGTTCAATACGTTATAAATTCTCATTTAGAAACTTTTGAAATCAATGTAAACGAATTCATTCGTTCAATTAGATGAATTAAGTAAAAACAAATTAAACAAAATTAAAGAAGAAAGAATTCTCTACAATGCTTTCTATAAATATAAAGATAAAGTTTTAGAAAAAATTACTATCGATCCTAACGGAGAAGGTGGTGGAAAACAACTTGAATTATATTTTGATGATGGAGCAAAATATTTAACTGGAACACTTAATGAAAGCAGCTATTCAAAATGTCTAAAATACATTGCTTATAACCAAATTGATGAATTAATTAAATACACCGATATATTTGGTGATAAAGAAGAAGATTTGAGCGCTTTTGAAGATGATGAAGAAAGCGCAAATTTTAGTGTTGATTTAAGAGAAATTAATATTGAGCGAAAAGTTAATTTAAGAAGCAAAAAAGCATCAAAAGACGTTGATGATCAAGTTGATGAATCTGCTTTGCATTTTGGTACACATGTTCACGCTCTTTTAGAGTCAATTGATTTTAAAAATCCTGATTATTCATTAATAAAAGATAATAAAGAAAAAGTTGAAAGAGTTGTTAATTTATTAAATAGATATTTCGATTTAAAGAATCTAGAAATTTTTAAAGAATATCAATTTGAAGATTTGATTAATGGTACAAAAGGTGTAATCGATTTACTGTTAATTGATGATAACCATGCATATATTATCGATTATAAACTTAAAAATATTGATGATGATAAATATAATTATCAATTAAAAGTTTATAAAGATTATGTAAAATCTGTCTTTAAAGTTGACGAAATTAAAACTTATCTTTTATCAATTTTAAATTCTAAAATCGAAGAAAGAGAAGTGTAATTATATTTACATTAAATATTTTAATTATTAAAATATCTCTATTAAATTTGGGTCTGTAGCTCAACTGGGAGAGCGCTTCCTTCGCACGGAAGAGGTAACCGATTCGACTTCGGCCAGATCCACCAATTTGATTTAAGTTTGTCGTTGTCCAAAGTTACTTATTCAAAATTGGACAAAATGACTTATCCAGCATAGATTAGGCCTCTTCTGAGGTCTTTTCTTGTGTTCTAGGACAAAATGACCTATTAAAAAATATTCTATAGGACAAAATGACCATATATTACTTACAATATTGGACAATTATGAAACTATATTTTTGGTAAAGAATATTAAATTAAAAGAATTAAAAAACGAATATAACTTATCGCAGCTAAAAGCAGCTAATATTTTGGGCATTCCTGAAAGAACATATCATAGATATGAAACTGACGATAATTATGGAAGTTTAATAAAACGTAAAATGTTTATAAGTATGTTAAATGAACACTGCGAAATAACTGAAGAGAAGGGTTTGCTTAGTGTTCAATTAATTAAAGAAAAAGTATCTGCTTTGTTTGATAACGAATATGATTGACAAATTGATTTTTGTTATTTGTTTGGCAGTTACGCAGAAGTTTTAGCTAATGAAAAAAGCGATGTAGATTTATATGTTTCATCATCGTTGACCGGCTTACGTTTTGTTGGACTTATTGAAAGTTTAAGGCAAACGCTTCATAAGAAAGTTGACCTTATCCGAAGTAGTGAACTTAATAATAACATAGACTTGGTCAATGAAATATTGAAGGGCGGCATTAAGATATATGGCTGATATAAACGATGCTTATTATATGGAAAAAGCAGTTTAATCTTATCGTGTTAGTGAAGAACACAAAACATATTTGAAATGCTTAAAAGTGAAGTAATAGACTATCAAAGCTCCAAAACAGGACTTAGATTAATCTAAATTAAGTTGTTCATAACGGGCGGCTTTTAACTTATTGCTAATTGCACATAAAAGTGTTCAATTGTACTTGATTATGTACATATTGTTTGTATAATATATTCAGGAGGAAATACTTATGACAGTTACTAATATTTCTGTTTTGAGAAAAAATCTCTTTAGCTCTGTTGATAATGTCATTGAGTACAATGACTCTATCACTGTGAGCACCAAAAAAGGTAATGCAGTTATTATTTCTGAAGCTGAATACAATGCTATGTTGGAAACTATTTATTTAGTTTCTCAGAAAGGTCTTGTTGAAAAGATTAAAGAAGGCGAAAAGGAAGATATTTCTAAAATGTCTACTTATAATCCAAATGAAGAGTGGTAGTTATGTGGATTATTAAATTCACTACAAACGCTGAGAAAGATAAAAAACTACTTAAAAGTGCTGGATTAGAAGATAAAGTAAAGAAATTATTAAACCTTATCGCTAAAAACCCTTTTCAAAACCCACCAAGTTATGAAAAACTTGTTGGTGATTTACAAGGCTATTATTCGAGAAGAATTAATCTTCAACATAGGCTCGTTTACAAAGTTCACGAAGATATCAATACTGTTGTTATTCATTCAATGTGGTCACATTACGGAGATAATTAAAGAAGATCGGGAAACCGATCTTTTCTATTTACATGGCAAATGATAAATCCTCTTTTCGGGGAAAGGGATTTTTGGACAAAGTGGGCAAAACTAAGAAAACTAAAATCAAAGGAATAGATTTAGTAGAAGAATAATCTTATTTCAAAAATGAAAACTATCCGAGTGTAAAAGCTCCGTTTTCTTATTCGCGAACGACTTTAAACACGACTAAATACGAATAGGCAAAATTGTCCAAAAGTGGATAAGTGAGTTCAGCCAACTACATAAACGATATTGTTTTGTTAAAAATAATATTAAATATATACGAGCTGAACTACCTTTATTAAGTTGGTTTTTATTTATTAAAAAGAAGATTTTATTCGCGACAAAAATTGAAAAATATTTAATGGTTCTTTTTTAAAATTGATATAATTTTTCTACTGTTGGAGGTGCAAAAATGAAACCTAAAATCACTAAATACTTATTTTTATTAGCTTTGCCATTTTCACTCACTAGTTGTGAAGAAGAAAAACCAATAACAAATAAAGAAGAATCGACTGTTATTAAAAATATAAAAAATACGGATGATTATCTTAAAAAAGAAGATTATAAGTCAATTGCTTATGGCTATATTTATAACATCAAAGAGAATTTAAAATCATATGAATCAGAAACAAACGGAAGCGTAAAAGCAAAGGTTTTATTTTTTGATTATGATATCAAATATTATAGTTGCACTTATAAATTAGGCAGCTCTTTTTATTCAAAGGACATTTCTACATCAGCTTTAATGACCATTAAAAATGAATTTTATATGGCTGATAAAGAGAAAATATTAGTTAGTAGAGATTTAGAAAAATATGATGTTTATACCATAGATGAATATAAAAAACTTTCATATGCACCAAGTCAATATACAATAATGGGCTATGTTTTTAATGATGAATCCATCTTAAAATCAGAAGTTGTAAGTGATAAAGGTGAAGTAGTTTCAATTAAATATACGTTGGATAACGAACTTGCTACAAACATTGTTAAAGTTGATATGAAAAATAATGGTGGTTTGTCTTCTTATCCAAATTTTAAAAAGATTGAACTTACCCTTACACTGAAAAGAAATTTTGAACCTGTTTCGTATTCGATTTATTCGATATATGAAGCTTCTAAAGCATTTATTGGAACGTCTGAAGTTACTCAACAAGCTGAATGCTTATTTTCTAAAGTTAATGATAGCGTAACTATACCAAACGAACAATTTTTAGCTGATAAACTAGGAGCTGAACCAAGTCGAATAAATATCGATGATAGTGAGCAAAATATCAAAGATGAATTATTAGATGCAGTTAAAAAATTGGATTTTGCTAATGGTGTTAATATAGGTGGTGCTTTGAGCTTAGATTTATTAAATTCACCATCCATATTAAATTTAGATGCTAATGTTGCTTTTGATGTTTCTAAATTGTCAACTGAAAAACTTTATAGCCTTTTAAATTTATATGTTAAAGCAGAAGGAGATGAGATATTTAATTCAATTTTAGGAATTGCTAAATCCTTTGCTAAAGATAGTTTAGGAGATTACGCTAATCTTTTTGATAATTTCAAATCTTTAGAAGTAATCTATGATAGAAACGGATCAATATATTTAATTCCAACCAATACAGATAATATCCAACCAACTATGATCAAAACAAAAGTTTCTGATTTATTAGATTTAATTATTAAAAATGTCGATGTTTATGGTCTAATTAGTGGTTCTCAAAATGATTTAGTATCATTTAAAAGAGTTAAAGGTGGAGATAAAAATAATTATCAAGTTGAAGTAGTACTAAACGAAGCAACAATTACTTCTCTTAAGGAAAACATTAATGCATTCTTAGAAAAAGAAGAAAGCTCAACTTTAAAGTCGCTTTTATCCTATAAAGACTTTGATTCATTTAAAGTAATAATTACCGTAAATAATTCAACTTTTAAGAGTGTTGATTTATCTTTTAATTATTTAAAAGCGGGTAGTGAAGGGGAAGAAGACACAATAAAAGAACTTATTAAATTACATCTAGAAGCGAAAAATCAAACTTATGATTTTGATTGTAAAATCCATTATGCAGAAAGTTTATTTAATGATTTTACTTCAATTACTGAAATCAAAAATCGTTTAAATGAATTAATTAATCATGTTTATGTTAGCCGCCAATATCTTCTTGATTTAAATAAAGTTTATGAGGAATACAAGGCCTTAAATGAGACACAAAAAATGTTTATTGGAACAAATATTGAAAGTGATATTGAATGTGCTAGAAACAGCGTTGAAAACCTCTTAACTTTCCTTGAAACTTACGTTAAATACGATATAAAAAATCTTACTAATCAGGACATTTTGTGTTTAGCAGAAGCTTACCATAAAAATATATTAAGTTCGAATCTGCTATCTGCTGAAATTGGTGAAGAAAACTATTCAATTATTTCAAATTTAGCTGATGCTGTTGACTATACAAGTTTTGATGGAGCAATAAGCAAATTTGTAGGTGATGATGAAACAACTTGGGGATTAACAGAAAAGGAAATCCGCGATATAAAACTTATCTTTGATATTGGTCGTTTTGAGACATCAATTAAGACACGTTTATGGATGAAATTAATGATTGCAGGTAACTCATTAAGCATTGATGTTCTAGAAATAAAAATCAATAATCTCTATAACAATTTATAAGAATTTAATGGGTGTCAAGTAAAAGTACTTGACACCTTTTTTAGATGAAATTTTAAAATGAAAAACTGTTTATAAATTTTGATTTTTAAAAAGGCTTTTTACTAAAATAGTTCAAAAAGCCTTCAAAACAAAGATATTTTTAAGTTTATTAAATTAAATTAAAGCTTCAAAAAGGACAAAATCTTCTTTTTTTGTAATTTTAAAATTATATTTATTTCCTTCAACAAGGAATATTTTATAACCGTTTTTAAAGGCAAGAGATGCATCATCAGTGTTTTCTATATCACTATTTTGATAAGCTTCAAAATGAAGTTTATAAATACATTCAAAATCAAAAGATTGAGGGGTTTGAGCAAGGAATAATTCTTCTCGATTGATGATGCTTTCAACAGTCTTTTTATCTTTACTTAAATAAGTTGTATCTGAATCGCTTTGAACAGTGCAAACACATTTGTTTTCTTTTAATGCACCGATATTTTTATTGATGATTTCTTGAGAAACTAATGGTCTTGCAGCATCGTGGATTAAAACATTATCACCTTTTCCTGCAATAGATTTTATTTCTTTTAAACCATTAAAAACAGATAGTTGTCTAGTTGATCCACCTTCAACAATTTTGTTTACTTTTTTTAATGAATATTTTGAAACATAAGATTTAACAAGATCAATGTAATCAGAAGAAGTGACTACAATAATTTGATCAATAAAAGAATTTTCTTCAAACGCTTTTATTGTGTAATACAAGATAGGATGATTTTTACACATTAAAAATTGCTTTGGTATTTCATCACCAAATCTTAATCCTTTACCTGCAGCAACAATCAATGCAAAATTCATAATTTACTTTAATAATATTAACAAATTATCAACTTATTTTAAATTGTCATTGATTATAAAAAAATAAGTGATTTAATTAAGCCTAAGAAGGTAATCTTTATGAGATATTTGAAAACTTTAGTTGCAGGAGTAGCTGCTGGATTATTTATTGGAATTGGTGGAGCTGTATTTGTTGTTTGTTCAGCAAACGGCATGTCTTGGCTAGGATCAATTTTATTTTCTTGTGGTTTAATGTCAGTCTGTGCTTTTCAAGCTAAACTTTATACTGGAAAGATAGGTTTTGCTTTTCATTCAAATAAAGAAGAACTAATTGATCTTCCTATAATGCTTATTGGAAATGCTATTGGAGCTATAGGAACAGGATATCTCTTATTTGCTGCCTTTCCTCAAAACTTTATAGATACAGCTGTTTTAATTGCGGAAAATAGAGCAAGCGAGCCATTTTATGTTCCACTCATTATGTCATTCTTTTGTGGAATCTTAGTATATTTAGCTGTCTATGGATGGAAAGCACTTGAGAATTGGCCAGTGAAAGCAGTTCTTTTAATTTTATGTGTCACAGTTTTTGTTATGTGTGGAATGCAACACTGTATTGCAAATATGTTCTATTTCTCACTTGCTAATGGATGGAATTGGCAAACACTTTTAAACATTGTTTTGTGTGTTGCTGGTAATTCAATCGGTGCTATAACTGTTGATGCAATGATTGGATTTTTTAAGAAATAGGTAAACAATTCGAAAATTTAGCACCAAAATCAAATGAGGTTTTGGTGCTTTTTAATGTGTGATTATTTGTGTTTATATTTAAATAGGATGACAACGACAAAAAAAGAAATAATGATTAAAAAACATTGCATTTATGATTTTTTAGTTAGGAATTCTTTTTTTTGCAATGTTTTTTTCTATTGTTTGCAAAAATTTATACACTTTAAAAACAATCAAAAATTATCATCTTACATTTAAATATATTTAATGTAAGCGCTTTAAAATCTTGAATTTTGCTCATTTGTGTTCATTTCTATTTATTTATTTTCTTAATTTTGATTATTTATTAAGTTGCTAATCTAAAATCTTTAAAAAGATGATTTTCCGAAATCATTTAAGTATTATAAAGCCAGTATGTATGGTTACGAACAATTCTTAAGAGCAAATTTTTAGTTTATAAAATTGTTTTTTGCTATTTAGAAATAATTAGTGACCTTGCAACTAGGAACAAATGTTAGATTACTGAACTTACTAGTAGTGCTCATTTAGAAGATTATAAATAAGTTCAAATAATTAAACATTGTTTAGGAGGAAAATATGGGATTAAAGAAATTCAAAATGGTGCTCGGTGGCACCGCAACATTAATGGCATCTCTCCTTGCAACCTCAACAAGCGCATATTCAGTAGCAAAATCTGATCTTGCTATTGGGCGGATGGATGGCTGGTTTGAAGTTAACCGTGATATTTGGGAAACTAGAACAGTCAATGGTGTTAGAGAGTTCACAAAAGACTATGCTAGCTTGACTGAGTTTGCAGATGCATTGATTGCTCATTGTGAAAAGCAAGGTGAAGAAGGTTTTGCACTTTTACAAAATGAAAATAATGCTCTTCCATTAGCAGCAGGTGCTAACGTTACACTTTTTGGTAATAACTGTTTCAATATGCCAAATGGTCATACCGGTGTTAATGCAAATAACAACGCAGGTTCTTACAAGAAATTTATCACTTTAGCAGAAGGCTTAGCAGCAACTAACAAAGTTACAATCAATGATACAGTTGTAGCAGCTGACTTCGGTGGAAGAATGGCAAAAGCTCCTGGCTATGGTAGTTACACTATTCCTGAAAAATTTAGTGAAAAAGACACTTGGGTAATTCCTTCAAATTCAATTGGTATCGTCGCTGTTGGTCGTGGCGGTGGTGAAGGCTCTACTTATAAACCAGATTCAGCTTCAAATGCTGTTGATCCATTAGCTCTTTCTGATCAAGAAATTGCTATGATCGATTATGCAAGATCACATTGTGATAAAGTTGTTGTTTTAGTTGTTTCAGCTAACGCAATGGAACTTGGCCCAATTGTTAAAGGTGGAGATCACGAAGTTGACGCAATTGGTTTCTGTGGCATTCCAAATGATTACCAATATGGTGGTATCGCAAAAGTCCTCGTTGGTTTAGCAGATGCTACTGGCGGATTAACTGATACATATCTTTATGACAACTCATTTAACCCTGCAACAATTAATATGGGTCAACAACAATATGAAGATAAAGCTTCAATCGCTTTAACACAAGCACAAGATCCATATCATAGAGCAAGCCGTAACTATCAAGGCAACAACTACATTGTTGAAGCAGAAGGTATTTATGTTGGTTATAAATATTATGAAACACGTTACTTTGATTCAGTAAATGATCCTACTGGAACAAACGCAAAAAATACAATCGGTTCTACTAAGGCTGCTCAAGCTTGGGATTATAAGAACGAAGTTGTCTTCCCATTCGGTAAAGGCTTAAGCTATGTTCCATATGAACAAGAAGTTACTAAGGTTACAATGGACGTTTCCGAAAACGGAAAAACAACAGCTACAATCAAAGTCACAAACAAAGGAACAAGAAAAGCTAAATTCAATACTCAACTTTATGTCTCAAAACCATATACAGCATATGATAAAGAGAATAAGATTGAAAAATCAGCAATTGACTTCCTCAATTCAGCAAAAGTTGAAGTTGAAGCTGGACAAAGTAAAGAAGTCGAAGTCTCACTTCCAACAAGATATTTAGCAAGCTGGGATTCAAAAGGTGCTAAAACATATATTATGGATGCTGGTGATTATCACTTCACAGCAGCTAATGGAGCACACGAAGCTGTTAATAACGTCTTAAAGCAACTTGGAAAGACAACAGATGGTGGTGAAGGAACAGGTAAAGCCGTTAAAGTTAACCTTGCTCAATTAGATAAGACATCATTTGCTCATTCAAACGGACACGTAGTTACAAATGTTGCTGATGATGCAGATATTAACTACTATCTCCCAGACAAAGTCACATATATGACAAGAGCTGACTGGAGAACATATCCAAAGAATTATACAAACTTTGTTAATGGTTCAGGAATTGAATGCGAACCAGCATTTAAGATTGAAGATTCAGCAAAGAAAGATGAATGGTTAAAGATTTTACGTAACTTACAATACATCGGTGCCTACTATGATTCAAATAATCGTGGTGAACCATGTAAGAACGTTGAAGGTATCGTTCCAGAAAACGTTGGTGAAGGTAAAGAATTTGCTACAATGTGGGATTGGATTACATCATACAAACTTCGTAATCCTGAAGCATTCAAAGATGTTAACAGTGATATTTGGGAAACATATGCCCAAGCTATCAACATTAACGAAGCAGTTGGTGCTATTCTCCACGGTGGTAACACAACCGATACATTAAGTGTTGGTAACCCAACATCTGCTCAATCAGAATCAGTTGCTGGTTATTCACAAACATTAACAATTGTTCCTGCAAATGAAGAACAAGGTATTGCAAGACAAACATTAAAACTTAACGTCGCTTCAAATACACTTCTTGGAGCAAGCTTCAACCCACAACTTGCTTATGAATGGGGTAAATTAGAAGGCGAATGTAGCTTATGGCTAATGGACGAACAACATAAAGGACCTATTACAGTTTGGGGCGGTGGTCTTAACTTACATAGATCTGCATACAATGGCCGTAACTCAGAATACATGTCAGAAGATCCAATGTTAACAAACCGTATTGGTGCTGCTCAATATGAAGCATGCATGACAAAAGGTGCTATTAATGGTCCAAAACACATGGGCTTCAACGATCAAGAATTAAACCGTCAAGGTAACGCATGTTACATGACAGAACAAAAGATGCGTGAAACCGATATCCGTTGTTACGAAGGTGCATTACGTGCTGAAGAAGGTAACGGAAATGGTGTCATGATGTCATTTGCACGTATCGGTGCTCAAAACGTTACTAACATGGTTGGCTTACAAGTCGAAATCATGAGAGGTGAATGGGCATTTGACGGAATTATCACAACTGATATGGGTCAAGCTCAATATCATGAACCATACTCAATTATTAACGCTACAACATGTCAATACGCTGGATTTGGTGCTAGTGATTCATTTATTGGTGCCAACGGTCAAGACTTCTCAGATACAGCTAAAGATAAGACATTCTCTTACATCACTATGGCCGCATTAAAAGCTGATAATTATATTTGTGAAAAAGCACGTTTAACTAATAAGTATCAACAATTTACATTAGCTAATAGTGCTAACTACAATTTAAGACAAGCTAAAGATGGCGAAGAAGGTGAAGAATTTGAATTAGATGTTTATGTCGGAAGACTTGAACACGCTCCATGGGAATCAATCTTTGATGCAGCTACAATTACAACAGCTGTCTTAACAGGTCTTGCTGGTGTTGCATTCCTTGCTGCTTGCTTCCTTCCAGGAAAAAAGGAGATTTAAAACATGATGAACTTTCTTAAAAAACAAGCTTTAGGTGCTTACATTACTTTAGGTGCTATTGTAACTACCATAGTCGGATTAATCCTTTATGGTGTTACAGTTAACTGGGGCGATCAAATGCAAACAGCTAACGGTGGTGAATTATATCTCATAGCTTCAGATCCAATATTTGGAACTATCACTACTTTAGGTGTTTTCTCAGTTATATTCCTCGTTCTTGGTTTATGTATTCCTCAATTTAAACTCCAAGGTATAGTTGGTAAAGTTTTAGAGGTAGTTGGTTTTGTATTTAGATTACTTGCTCCTGTATTCTTAATCTTAACTTTCGTTGGATTTATTAACGGAACATTAACTGGCTTAGGTTGGACATTCTTCTCAAATGAAGAATTAGCCATCAACCCAGGTGCTGTTTGGACAGGTCATGTCAATATTGCAGGATTAGTTTTTGTCCTTCTTTCTGCAATTATTGCAATCGTTGCATCATTCTTTAAAGTTGTTAAAGACGATGAAGCTCCAGCAGTTGAAGAAAAACCAGCTGAATAATTATAATTAAATAAAGGAGATTATATTTATGAAGAAAAGAAAATTTGCAATTGCAGGTTTATCATCCTTACTTATTTTTGGATCAGTTGCTACAATGACAGCTTGTGGTCCATCAAAAGAAATGCCTGTTGAAGTAGTTACTTTAGAAAAAATCGAACTTGATACAACTAATGCAAAAACTCAATATTATGAAGGAGATAGTTTCGATAGAACTGGATTGCTCGTTAAAGCATTCTTCTCCGATGGTGGTGAGAGTTTTGTTGGAAACTATTCTGCTTCACCAGAAGGTCCATTTACATTAACTGATACAAAAGTCACAATTTCTTACACTTTTGAAGAAGTTACAAAGACCGCAGACCTTGCAATTACAGTTGCTAAAGTTGAAGAATCAGGAATTAGATGTGCTGGCAAAGGTTCAGGTTCAAGAGTTCAACCAATCAAAACTGCTTACAAAGTTGGCGAAACATTTGATAAATCAACAATGACTGTTTATTTACAATATAATAATGGTAAGGAACAAACAGTTACTGATTATACAATTTCTCCAGCCGGTGCATTAGCATTAACTGATACAAAAATCACTGTTACTTATAAGACCTGGACAGCTGAAGTTAAAATTACTGTTACAGAAGCATAATAGTTTTATTTAAAAAAATATTAAGACCGATGCAAATCGGTCTTTTTATTTGAGCATAAACGATAAATTATTCTTAATTTCGTGATATATTAGCTTTCAAATTTGCACATTATTGATTGTTTTTGCTCTTTTCATAGTTTTCGACTTAATATATAATTTTTTAAGGGGCAAAGATATGGCAGAAAAAAAGACTAATTTTTTTACTTTCGAAAGATATCAAGAGATATTAGATTATTTAAAAGTTCATAAAAGAGCAACTGTTGATGAATTATCAAAAGTCCTTTATGTTTCTCCTGCAACCGTTAGAAGAGATTTAACTGAAATGCAAAAGTTAAACATTGTTCAACGTACTCATGGTGGAGCTCTTTATATTGATAACAATGAAGACGTTTCAATTTTTGTCAGAATGAATGAGGGTTCATCATCAAAAAGAGATGTTGCTCAAATTGCTTTGAAGCATATTCCAGAATTTAGAACATGTTTTATTGATAACTCTTCAACCTCATATGAATTTGCAAAAATGCTTGATATGTCCTTTAAAACTGTTGTCACAAATGGTATTCATATTGCTACGACATTATGCGAAAAAGAAGACATTGAAGTTATATTTTTAGGTGGTGTTATTAAGTATAATTCATATGCTACAAATGGTAATTTTGCTACTGACATGCTTGAACATTTTAGATTTGATTTGATGATTTCTGGAGCTGCTGGAGTAAGACCAGATGGTACTTATGAGAGATCTCGTGAGACAATGGAAGTTAAAAGAATCGCTTTAGAAAGAAGCGAAAAAAAGATTCTTCTTGTTGACTCAACTAAATTTAAAAACAACTTTTTATATAGAGTTACTGACTTAAATGACTATGATGCTATATTTACAGATCTAAGTGATGAAGAAATTGCACCATTTAAAGAAGCAGGTATAAACATCATAAATAAATAGTTAAAAATGTGATATATATCACGCCGAAAAATATAAAAACCCTTCAAAACTCAATTAAAATATAAAATTAAAACAATTTTAAAAAAGGAAATTAATTATGAAATATGTTATTTACTTTCAAATCTTTGATGAAAAAAATCCATCTTTCACAACAAAGGTTATCAATATGGAATATCAAGCAACAAAAGATGGAGCAATTACAGCTTATAACAAATTTAAAAGTGAATGTCCTGATTTAGTTGTTCCTGATTCATATTCAGCAGAAGTTATTATTAATGTTTTAGATGATTCAAATAACGTCATTAATTTTCATTTCAGAAGAGTAAGATACGATTTTAGCGAAAAGAAATATTACGAAGAAGCTGCAAAGGAATATTTCGGAGTTTAAGATTTTAATAATTTATTTGTTTTTATTGTTGACATATTTTTCATTTGTATTAATATTTAAACGAGATTGATAGAGGCGCAATCGAAAAGAGTAACTTATGGAGGAGACATCCTAAGAAGTAAGTGAAAGGTGAGATTGCCGAAACATCTTCAAGGTATTGAGGATGATTGGGCTACAGGAGAACATCCTAGTAGACTCCTAGAGAAATCTAGAGGAGCTATCGGTGTAAATTCTAAAATGTTGGGTTGCATCGATACGATGCAATCTTTTATTTTACAGGAGGAATTTACAAAATGAGAAAAATGAGACTATTACATTCAGCTCGTTTACTCTTAGGAGTTGTTGCGCTTAGTGCTACATCATGTGGAGCAGAAAAAGTAACTAATGATATATTAGTTATTGGTATGGAATGTGCATATCAACCATTTAATTGGACTGTTAATAAATCAAGTGAATTCACTTTACCAATTAGTGGTACAAACCAATTTGTTGATGGTTATGATGTTTCTGTTGCTAAATACTTGTCTCAAGATTTAGGAAAAGAAGTAGTAATTAAAAAACTTGAATGGGATTCACTTATTATTTCTCTTCAAAACGGTGATATCAATATGATTCTTGCAGGTATGTCTGATACACCAGCAAGAAGACAAGAAATTGATTTTACTGCCCCATATTTATCAAGTGATTTAGCATTTTTAATTAAAACTGAAAATTTGCCTGCAGGTAATTCTAAAACAAATCCAATTTCTTATGAAAACTTATTAGAATTATTTAGAGGTCAAAACTTAGTTTGCCAATCATCTGTTGTTGGTGATGAATTTATTGATACATATTTTACAAGTAAAACCGAATATAATATTCACCATAATCAACCACAAGCTACCTATCCTTTAGCTGCACAAGACGTTAAAGCAGGAATTGCATTTGCTATGCCAGCTGAATTACCAGTTGTTGAAGCTATGACAAATTTAGGTGGTTTATCTGTCTTATATTGCGATTATCGTTCATTTATAAGTTCAGAAGATCTTGGTGGACTTTCAGTTTCTATTGGAACTAAAAAAGGAAATGATGAATTAACAAACGCATTAAATTCATCTCTTAACAAATTAACAGAAGAACAAAGAAGTCAAATGATGGGTGCAGCATCTCAAAGAAGTGCTGATAATGCATAATGTTTGATTGGGGAAAAATAGGAAAAATATTTGTAGAGAATTCTGACCTTATTTGGTCAGGGATTGCAACAACTGTAATCCTTTCTCTTTTTGGTACCTTTGTTGGACTTATTCTTGGCATCTTTTTAGCATATGGAAAAAACATCAAAGTAAGAGACACCGATATTTTTATTATTAAGATTTTAAAGCGGATTTTAAAAGGTTTTTGTGTAGGTTATAGCGTAGTTTTGCGTGGAACACCAATGATGGTTCAAGCATTAATTTTCAAATATGGTACTAATGCGCTTGGCTTAAATTGGGAAGATATTTCGTTTCCTAAAGAGATTTTAAATGTATTTAATGGATGGTTTCTTGCAGGATTAATTGTCATTACTTTTAATACCGCAGCTTATATGGGAGAAATTGTTCAATCAGGTCTAAATGGCGTTGATAAGGGTCAAATTGAAGGTGCAAGATCTTTAGGAATGTCTGGTGCGCAAACTTCACTTTTTGTAATTCTTCCTCAAGCAATTAGAAACGCTCTTCCAACAATTGGGAATGAACTTATTGTCAATATTAAAGACTCATCAGTTTTAAATATTATTGCTGTAAGTGAGCTTTTCTATCGATTAAAAAATATTGCCACAACTAATTATGCATTTTTAGAAGCTTATATTATCTTAGCTTTGATATATTTAGTTCTTACTTTAATTGCTTCAGGTATTTTGAAATTAATTGAAAAGAAACTTGATGGACAAAAGATTTCACTTAATCCTTTTGGAAGATATTTAAGAGCAAGGAAGGAGATTTAATATGTCTGAAACAATATTAGAAATTAAAAACCTTGCTAAATTTTTTGGAAAAACTAAGGTATTAAGAGATATTTCGCTAAATGTTGAAAAAGGCGATGTTATCGCAATAATTGGACCTTCAGGAAGTGGTAAATCTACTTTTTTAAGGTGCTTAAATTTACTTGAAGAACCTACAAGAGGAGAACTCATTTTTAAAGGTGAAACATATTTTCATATTATTAAATGTAAAAATGATTTTGTTGATTATGAGGCTTATCATAAGGCATTAGATGCATATGAAGAAGAATTAGTAAGAACAGAAGATAATTTAGCAATTTATCAAAATCTTAAAATTGAAGGTAAAGTAGATGATAGTTTAAATAAGAAAATTGCTAAAGCTAAAAAAGAATTTAAAGAAGTAAGAAAACATCCAGTTCAGAAGATTGATTTCTTTGATTCTAAAAGTTATGAAGAAGCTATAAAAAACACTCCTAAATTTTCGATTTCAAATAAAGAAATCAACAAAATTAGATCAAAAATTAATATGGTTTTCCAATCATTTAATTTATTTGAAAACAAGAGAGTAATCGATAATTGTTGTTTAGCACCTGTTAAAGTTTTGAAAATGAGTAATGCTGAAGCAAAAGAAATTGCTATTAAAGAATTAACTGCTGTTAATATGCAAGATAGAATGAATTATTATCCTCGAGAACTTAGTGGAGGGCAAAAACAACGTGTAGCTATTGCTAGAGCGCTATGTATGAATCCAGAAGTTATTTTATTTGATGAACCAACATCAGCCCTTGATCCAGAAATGGTTGATGAAGTTTTAAATGTTATGAAAAAACTTGCTTCCGAAGGAAGAACAATGATTGTTGTTACACATGAAATGAATTTTGCAAAGAACGTTGCAAATAAAGTCATCTTTATGGATAAAGGTTATGTTGTTGAAAGCGGTAATCCAAAAGACATTTTTGAAAATCCAAAAACTGATAGACTAAAACAATTTTTAAAAATGAATTAAAGATATAATTATCTAAAAAGTTTGCAAAAACTAAATATTTTTATTAAATTTTAAGACAAATAATCTAAATAGATTTAATTTTTAATCTGTTTGTGATATTATTTTACAAATGAAAAATATCTCTGAAATACAAAAGAAAAAAGTTGTCATTATTGGCGCTGGTGTTTCTGGCATGAGCGCAGGTATCTATTGTTTAGATAATGGTTTTGATGTTGAAATTTTTGAGAAACATTTTATTGCAGGTGGACAATGTACTGGCTGGACTAGAGATGGTGTATTCATTGATGGATGTGCACATTGGGTTGTAGGTACTAATCCAAATAGTGATTTGTATCCACTTTGGTATCATATAGGTGCATTAAATGATCAATCTATAATTCATGAAACAGAATATTTTACAAAATATGTTGTAGGTAACGAAACTGTAACTTTTTATTCTGATATCGATAAATTAAAAGCAGAACTTTTAAGAGTTGCTCCAGAAGATAAGAAATTAATCAATAGATTCATTAACGATATTAAAGCTTATCAACATGTTAGAATCCCTTTAAATAAACCTATTGATTACATGAATTTATTTGAACTTACTAATTTTGGAATTCAATTCTTGCCACTTTTAGGTCCTTATCTCAGATTGAAAAAAATGAATGTTAGAGATTTCTCATCAAAATTTAAGTCACCTATCTTAAAAGAAGTATTTTTAAGAGTTCTTGATGCTGATTTTAATTTCCATTCATTTGTATATATCATGCAAGCTTTATGTAAAAGAGACGCTGGTGTTATTGAAGGCGGATCTTTAAAAATGGCGAATAATATCTTAAAAACTTATGAATCTAAGGGTGGAAAAATTCATTTTAATAGTGAAGTTCAAGAAATAGTTATAGAGAACAATGTTGCTAAAGGTATTATTCTTAAAAATGGTGAAAAAATAGATGCCGATTATGTTGTTTCTGCTTGTGATGCACATTTTATGCTTAATACATTATTAAAAGGAAAATATAAAGATAAATATTTTGATTCAAAATTTAGTGATTTAAAAAACAATCCTTTAAATGCATGTATGTTGTTCTCTTATAAAGTTACTAAATCTGGAATGTACAATTATCCAAAAATGGTTTCAATCCCATGTGATGAATTTGAAATAGGCGACACTAAAGTAAGATTCATGAGTATTAGAAACCACGCTTACGATAAGACACTTAATGGGGATGCTTCAACTTTGATAGTCATGATTCCTACTAAAGATGGTACTTATGATTATTTTAAAGCTATGGATAAAAAGACTTATCGAGAAACAAAAGCAAAATTTGCTGAACTAATTCGTATAAAAGTTAAAGATTATTTTGAGATGAGCGATGATGAAATTAAGTGTATTGATGTTACAACTCCATTAACTTATGAAAGATATACAAACGCATATCGTGGATCATATATGGCTTTTATTTCAACTAATCATCCAAAGAAATTAATGCGTCCAGGGCTAATTAAAGGACTTAAAAATTTTGTAATTGCTGGACAATGGATAATGGATCCAGGCGGCTTACCAATTGCATTATTTAGCGGAAAACATGCAGCTATAAGAATATGTAAAATGAATAAGCAAAAATTCGTAAATAAAGAAGAAAAGGCTGCAAAACTCAAATTATTTTTCTCTTCTAAGTACAAATACACAACTTAAAAAGCCAGTTTCTAACTGGCTTTTATACTTACTAAATTCTATAGATTAAGCAGCTTGAGGAAGGCCTAAACTAAGGTAGCCATTTTCATCTGCTAAATTAGTGCCGTGTAATGAGATATCTAATGTCTTGCTTTCAGAAGCCTCAACAGCAGCAATCATCATAGCGCTATTTGAAGATTCTTGAATAATTGGTAAGAATTCAAGCGACAATGATTTATCGGCAGCTTTACATTTGAACCAATCAAATTCTTGTGAAACATTTTCTAAGAATGTGAATATAAAATTAGTAATTGATTCAGAAGGAGTCACATCACCAAAAGCTAAAGTTTCAAATTTAAGTGGAAGTGAATATCCTTGAGGTTCTAAAGCAGTAGTATCAACATAAAGTTGAGTTGTATAGCCATTAATTGATAAAGAAGCAGTGAAAATTAATTTATCATCATATATATTTGTGTATAAATCACTTAAAGTAACATAATTTGTTTTCTTTACACCATCTTCTTCAATTGTAGTGAGGTAACCTGTTCCAATAAGTCCATTAGCACAAAGTTTTGCGCTCATATCTTTTTCGTTAACATTAGCAATGTGACCTGTATTAAGTAAATCTGTAATATCAACTTGATCAAGAATAAGTGTATCAAATGCTTCATCTTGAGCAAGGTTTTCACCATTATAAGCTTCATTATTAGTAATTCCGATTGAAGTAAGGTCTAATGTTTTGACTTTATTTTTAATTGAATCACTTACTGGTTTATATCCATTAATTAAATAAAGATACATATCTTGTGTGTCTTCTTTTGTAATGATATTTGCGTTCAATAAAGTATCGATTTGATCGCAATGTTGATTCATGTGTAAGTCTTTATCATATGCTGGATAAGCATATTTTGCATTTGCATGGAATTTATCAGCATTTAAATCTAATTGAATACTGTTATTGAAATCAAAAGTGAAGAGTTTTTCAGTAATTAATAAATCAATAACATCTAAAACGATATCAGAACCTTCATTTTGCATTTTAGATTTAACATCATTATAAAGATCAGATACTTTATAAGAGATGCTTAAATTATCTAAATCTACTTTGAAGTTAAAACCGGCATCAGATGCAGCTTTATTGACATCTTCAGATTTGACAAACATTTTACTAATAGAAGAAGTGAAAGTACCATCACCTAAAAGTTTACCAACTCCGAATTTATTAATTTTAAAATAGAAAGCGCCATCTTCATCGGCTGTTTTGTAATCCAAAGTCGTTTCTAAAACAACTCTCGTATTTAAAATAGGAGTTGTGACTTCGATGTAAAAATTGTAATTTGTTCCGTCAATTAAAATATAAGCTTGTTTGATATAGTCTTTAGCTTGTGCAGGAAGAGCTGTGTCTTGAATGTAGCTTAGGAAGCCATTGAGTTCTTCTTGACTGACAGATAATTTTACTTTTGAAGTTTCTTGAGTTTTATCAATTGAATAAAATATCTTTTTGTTTCCAAATTCTTGGAAGTCATTAAAAGGAACTTTATCAACTTCAACGGTAGTATCATCTTTTATAAAGCCAAAAACAAGAATAATTGGTGCTGCAATTAGACCAACACCGAGCAATAATGCTAAGATCTTAAAGAATTTCATATTTTTATTATACTATAAAAATAAACTTATAAAAGAGTGTAATTTTTTGAGTCAAAAACAGTTAAGATTATTTGAAATTTGAAATTGAATTTGTATTTTTAAATTATAAATTGTTGAAAAACCCTTCAAATCTCAAATATTTTTACTTTTTTATTAACAATTTTTCATTTTAAATTTTCAAAAACATTTTAGTATTTAATATTTATATTATGTGTTAATATTCTTTTAGTAAGGAGTTTTAGGTATGAATAAGAAATTATTGTCGTTAGCTGCTAATTTCATTATTGGCTTAATGTTACTATTTCTTGGACTTACCATTGTAGTAGGTGGTTCTGCTGGAAATATCGTTTTAGCTGTCTTTGCTATGTTTCTTGGATTTGGATATTTAATTGTTGGATTATTAAATTTCTTAAAAGTATCTGATGATTCATTTGGCAAAATATTAAGAGCATTAGAAATTTCTATTTTTCCAATTTATATAATTGTAGAAGTAATAGTAGAAATGTGTCTTTTGGGAGCACAAAATTTAAGTCCAGCTGACTACATTTTAAAGATTGCTTTATTGGCAGCTGCTTTAACAACTGGAATTTTTGCCTTTGTAACTGCGTTTTCAAAGAATGAAAATCTTCAAAAAGTTTTAGGAATCGCACTTGTAGGCTTTATTGGTTTACATCTTTTATCGTTTGTATTTGTTACTGGAGGAGGATTAAACACACTTGGTGGATTAAGTTTGGTTGGTTTAATTCTTTTTGCTTGTTATCTTGTTTTATCAGTTGATGTTTTTAAAAATACTTTGATTAAAGCAAAAGGAGATGCTGAAAAACATTTATCTGACAATAAAAGTGAAGTAAAAAATCAAGAAAACACTCAAGAAGAATCTTCTAATGAATCAAGTGAAGAAAAGATTGAAGAATAATCATCCTCTTAAAAAGGTGAAATTTTAGTCCAAAAAATAATATAAAATTTGTCAAACATTGCAAAAAGAGGAAAAAACCAGCATTATATTTGCATTTAATCTTCTTATTTGTTAACATAATCACACAAAGAAGACAAAAGTTCATAATCGTTCCTTAGTTTCGACACTTTTTACGACGGATTATGATTGTGAACAACTCTTGATTGATTGTTTATAATACGACACGAATAGTAATAAGACAATTTTCGCGGTCAATTAAGGATTCTCCCATGTCTTCTTTTATATAAAAAGGACCAATCTCGTGCTGAGTTGGTCCTTATTGTTTGCTTAAAATTCTTATTTAATCCAAGAAGCGACTTCTTTATCAAGATATTCAACAACTTGATCAATTCCTTCGCCAGTTTTTGCTGAAATAGGAATTATTGTAGCTTTTGGATTCCTCATATGTACAAATTCTTTAACTTTTTCCATATCAAAGTCAAAATATGGCATTACATCGATTTTGTTGATGATAACTAAATCACAAACTTGGAACATAAGAGGATACTTTAAAGGTTTATCATGACCTTCTGGAACACTTAAAATAACTGCTGATTTAACTGCGCCTGTATCAAATTCTGCAGGGCATACTAAATTTCCTACGTTTTCTAATATAAGAAGATCAACATCACCAGCATTTAATCCATTAATTCCAATTTCAGTCATTTCGGCATCTAAATGGCACATACCACCAGTATGAAGTTGAACAGATTTAACACCTGTTTTTTCTGCAATCTTAATTGCATCAACATCTCCATCAATATCAGCTTCCATAACTCCAATTCTATATTTGTCTTTAAGTTTGTTAATGACTTGAATTAAAGTAGTGGTTTTGCCACTACCTGGAGATGACATTAAATTCAACAAATATATTTTCTTTTCTTTAAGCTTTTTTCTTAGATTGTTTGCGTCAATTTCGTTCGCATTAAAAATACTTTTTTTAATTTCGATAGTTTTAATTTCAGACATATTTTTTACCTCGTTTAAATTATACATTTTTATTTTATAAATTGCATAAAATATAAATATTTTATGGCGAAGACACACATCATTCACTCATCTAGTTTTAAAAACTATTTACAATTATTTTTTTATCATCTATGATTTGTTAAGGAGGAAGCGTATGCAAAATTTCGTCGTAAGTTGTTGTTCAGCGGTAGACTTGACACTGGACTACATCAATTCAAGAGATATTAAATGTTGTTACATGCACTATTTTATTGATGGAAAAGAATATGAAGATGATTTAGGTAAGACAATAAGTTTTGAAGAATTTTACACACGAATGGACAATGGTGCTATAACAAAAACAAGTCAATTAAATGCAGAAAGCTATGTTGAGCATTTCAAAAAATTACTTGATGAAGGACATAATATTATTCATTTATGTTTATCAAGTGGATTAAGCGGAACAATTAACAGTGCTTTGATTGCAAAAGAAATGCTAGAAAAAGACTATCCAAATCAAAAAATTGCGATTATTGACTCCTTAGCAGCCAGCAGTGGATTCGGGTTACTTGTTGATGATCTTTGTGATTTAAGAGATGAAGGAGTAAGTTTTGAAGATGCTGTAAAGCAAATTGAAGATACAAAACTTAATATTAGACATTGGTTCTTCTCAACAACATTAAAATTCTATGTTAGAGGAGGAAGAGTTTCTAAATTGTCAGGAGCAATTGGTAATATTTTACACATTTGTCCTTTATTAGATGTTTCTAAAGATGGGAAATTAATTGTTAGAGAAAAAGTTATTTCAAAGAAAAAAGTTATCAAAAAGATTGTCGACAAGATGGTTGAAGATGCAGATGGAGGAAATAATTACTCAGGAAAATGCTTTATCTCTAATTCAGGATGTCCAGAAGATGCCGCAAAAGTCATCGCTTTAATTGAAGAACAAATTCCAGCTATGAAAGGCAAAATTAAACTATTTGATATTGGAACAATAATTGGCGCTCATAGTGGAAGAGGAACTGTTGCTGTGTTCTATCACGGAAGCAAAAGAGTTAAGTAAATTACAAAAAAAGTCTTCGTTTTGAAGGCTTTTTATTTTTTATTATTCAATTTTAATATGAAAGCCATATCACTGATGGACTCAGTTCAGAAGATTCATATCACGTTTATACAGTTTCTTTTTTGAGTCAAACAAAGCTAATTATTTATTTCAATGACTATTTAATTTTCTAGAAAATACATTAATGTATTGATTCTATAATGCTAAAAGGAATTAGATATGGAAAACAAAAACTTCAATTATATAGTTAAAAAACTGCACAAAAAAGGATTCAACGATGATCAAGCCAACAAATTTGTTAGAGACAATTTTGATGATGGTCATTTTACCGTTAATGATTATGAAGCAACCTTATGCTTTTTGGGCTATGCGATTGTTAATTATATGATGGGAGGGAAGATGTTTTAAGCTAGAAAAGATTCTTACTCATCAAATTAAAATCTCCTTTCAATGGGAGATTTTTGTATTTTATTGAGCTGTTTAATCTTCTTTATTGTTTTCTTTTATAAAATTAGATGGTTCAAATACTTCTTGATTGTTCGTTATAAGTTTACCTAAAAACTCTTTAACATTATCATAATCTATTAATTCTTTCATGAATGAAGGAGTAAATAAATCAATTCTAGAATATTTTTTCAAGAAAGATGTGAAGTTAGGATCAAATTCATCATTAAGCGATAAGCCTAATGCATCAACTTTTGAACTCCAAAAATCATATTGTTTAAGTGATGATTCTTCATCTAAATATAAAGAAGCAATTTCACCTCTTCCGGGTCTAATGTTTTCTTCATTGTCTGCAATACCTAGTGAATCTAGATAGCATATTTCATCTTGAACAGCTTCATATATGCCTTTATCTGTTTTAATTGCTCGCATTGGTAAACCAATAAAAGAAGGCAACCACTCTGGAGCAGGGTTAGAAGGAACATAACTAGGATCAAGATAAGTGTTAAACCAATCTTTTGTATAATATACTTTTTCAATTTGTTTTACCGTTTTTGCAGACAAGGCATCCGAAGCAAATTCAGGAAAAACTTTAAGACCATCACAAGTAGATGAACTTACTTGTAATGTCCAAAAATATTGCTTCCTATTTTGGAGGAATTTATATGAAATACTATTTTCATTAATATCTGAAATATCTCCATTAAGATGTGTTCTAACATTATATGAGATTACAAGAGAATCAATAAAACTAACAAAAGATGTATCTATGCTGTTTGAACTTGGGTATTCAGTTGAATCAATGTAATAAGTAGTATCATTTTCCTTATACATATTGAAGTAGTAGCGGGAAGCATCATAATTATTTGCTTGATGAATAATTGCTCTAACTGATTTATAACCACC
>Ga0310691_10002538_pt1 | contig 23966 bp, 19 predicted proteins | sample 176DNAGHGlowgp2_FD_203887 | JGI IMG/M metagenome (GOLD analysis project Ga0310691, IMG submission 203887) | Sheep rumen microbial communities from Palmerston North, Manawatu-Wanganui, New Zealand - 1766 DNA GHGlow gp2 (v2) (version 2) | ecosystem: Host-associated > Mammals > Digestive system >...
GTTTGGGGAATATAGGAAGAAGGGGATGTGCCATGTTGAGCAGGCACATCCCCTTCTTCTTGTGACATGCGGACTTGCTTGGAGTGCGAAATCCGTTGTCTCGTATGGAGTGGTATTAACTGTAGCGCAGGATTTGTCCCGGACGAAGGATGGTGGTACGCTTGATGTTGTTCAGTCGGCAGAGGTTGTCGATGGTGGTGCCGAACTTGCGGGCAATGGATGAAAGCGTCTCGCCGGACTTTACCTTATGCATGTGAGTGCGGGCTTTTGCCCTCATCTCCTGCATTCTCTTCTGCTGGAATGCTTCGCTTTCGGCTTCCTTTTCCATGAGGGCTCTTGCGGTCTCCTCGTCCATTTCCTCTTCTCCACCATCGATGTTGCCCGCAGAGGCGAGCATCGTGCCGCGACCGTTTGAGCAGAAGAGGTAGAAGTCACCCTTCACGTCCTGTGCCTCGAAGTCGAAGAGCTTCTCGGGGTCAATGAACTGTCCGAGGAATCGCGTCTCGAAGTGTAGGTGTGAGCCAGTGGAGCGTCCTGTGTTGCCGCCTAAGCCGATGATGTCACCCGCGCGAACAATCTGGTCGGGCTTCACGAGGTGTTTGCTCAGGTGTCCGTAAACGGTTTCCAGTCCGTTGGCGTGACGTATGACGATATACTTGCCGTAGCCTCTGCGGTAGCCCTGGTCCTCTACGACGCGCACTTTGCCTGAGAATGCTGCGCGGATGGTGTCGCCCACGAAGACCTTGATGTCCGTCCCGTAGTGCTGGCGGCGGAAGGAGCGTCGGTAGCCATAGTGGCTGGTCACCATACGGCTTTCGCACGGCATGTGGAAACGGCGCAGGTCAATCTTGTATTCAGGGGGGAGTGCTACGTTATAGTCGCGTGTGTATTCGTTGTTCCAGGTGGGGTAGAGTGCCGCTGCGGGGAACTGCAGGTCGGCCATTGTTTCCTGTCCGCTGATGTGAACCAGCGAGATGCTGTCTATAGCTCGCATCTTGCGGTCGATGGGCGCGACGCTGGCCAGGCGGTCCTGAGCCAGGACGAGCTGTAGCGGTGCAAGGGAGAACAGGAGCAGGGTGGTGAGTATTTTCATGTATCTGCGGTTATCGGTTGTAGTGGTTTTAGCTTTGTTGTCTTTCTCTTCTGCCAATCAGGACAGGTCCACAGAGTAGAGGCGGTCCATGTTGAGGTCTCCGAAGTCGAAGAGTTCTTCAGCCTTGAAGAAGCGCTTGATTTCGATGGCGGCAGAGGTTGGAGAGTCGGAAGCGTGGACGATGTTCTGCTGGTTGCTCATGCAGTAGTCGCCGCGTATGGTTCCGGGCTCTGCCTTGCGGCCATTGGTGTAGCCTGTGATGAAGCGCACGACCTCGATGGCGTCTGTTCCCTCCAGGCACATGGCGATGACCGGTGTGCGCATCATGGAAGCCTTTAGTGCGGGGAAGAATGGTTTTCCCACGAGGTGGGCATAGTGTTCGTTGAGTATCTCATCATTGAGCTGCAGCATTTTCATGCCGACGATACGCAATCCTTTTTTCTCAAAGCGACTTGTGACTTCGCCTATCAGACCTCTCATTACAGTGCTCGGCTTGAGCAGCACTAGGGTTCTTTCCATTGTGATGTGGCAGTTCGTTTCTGAAACGCTCTTTTTTACCTCTTTTACCCTTTGAGGAAAGGGCATTTTCTACGTTTCCGGCTGCAAAGATACGAACTTTTCGTGTGATTGCCAAATGGTTTTAGTATTTTTAACTACTTTGAAGCTGTTCTGCTATTTCCGCATAGCAGAATGGCCCTTGTTACTTCCTAAGCCTGTAGATGAGGCGGTAGGTGCCGCTGCTGAGCTCGATGGGTTCTGCGGGATTGTATCGTGTCAGCTCCGGGTCGGGCTTGCGGGAGCGCTCTTTTTCGTTGAAGACGGGGCCGGTGCGGTTGAGTTTGGCGGGTGCCATCTCGACGGAGAGGGGCTTCAGTGCCTCGGGACAGAGCACGGTGGCTGTCGTGCCGGCGGGGATGGTGAGGCGCAGGTCGAAGGTGCTGGCCGAGCGCTTCCAATCGACGCTGATGTCGCCGTAGGGCGTCGGCTTGAGGGCACGGACGAATGTCAGGCTGTCCGGCAGTTGCGGCTGGATGGTGAAGTGTCGGTATCCGGGCCGTGAAGCGTCGCCCACGATGCCGGCCAGTGCCTGATAGAACCACGAGCCGATGCCGTTGTAGCAATTGTGGATGCGGCTGCGGCGCGCGTTCCAGTGCTCCCAGGTCGTCGTCGCCCCGTTGTCTATCATATAGAGATAGCCGGGGAAGCTGTGTTGCCTCAGCATGTCCGCCATGAGCTGCACGTTGCCGGCGCGGGTGCACCATTGCGTCAGGATGGGGATGCCCACGAGGCCCGTGAAGAGATGCCCGTCGAAACGTCCGTAGGTCTCGCGCTTCAGGGCATTGTTGACCTTCTGCTGCAGGTCGTCGGGCACAGCGCCCACGAAGAGCGGGAAGCTTTGGTCGAGTTGCAAGCCGTTGGCATAGGTGGCATCCTTCTTATTATAATAGGTAGCATGGATGCGCTGGTTGATGTCCGTCTGCTTCTGTCTGTAGAGCTGCGCGTCGTCGGCCTTGCCAAGCAGCTCCGCAGCGTTTGCCATGATGCCATAGACCCAGCTCATGGAGCAAGAGTTCACGAGGTCGATGCTCTCCGTGTGCGTCTGGTGCTCCTCGTTGGGCAGAGCCCAGTCGCCGAGGAACCAGTCCTTGCGGCGCGTGCTTGGCCAGCGGTGCTCCACCGTCAGCAGTCCGTCGGGCATGTACTGCTCGGCGTAGGCAAGGTAGCGTTGCATGTTGGGATAGTACCATTGGAGCAGCCTGATGTCGCCGTACTGCTGATAGGTTTGCCAAGGTGCATTGGCGATGAAGGCACACCAGAACGGTCCGCCGCCGCATTGCCAGAAGGCAGGCCCCACGTGCGACACCTCGCCGTCGTCGCCCTGGGCATCGGTGTAGCCCTGCAGCCAGTTGCGATAGAGCGGGTACAGGTCGTATTGCAGTTGCGCAGCCAGGATGGAGGCATTGCCGTCGCCGCCATAGCCCTGCCGCTCGATGTGTGGACAATCGACCATGTAGCCGCCGAGCGTCAGGCAGCGGAACGTGTAGTGCACCATGTCGTGGATGGCACAGAGGTCCTTGTCGCTGCAGACAAACGACGCGCCCTTCTCATAGCCCGTATGAATGAGCAAGCCGGCAATGTCCGACAGGGTGGGCTGGCGGTCAAGCCCCTCTATCTTGATGTACCGGTAGGCGTGGTAGTTGAACTTGTTCTGGAAAGTCTCGTCGCCTTCACCGCTTGCGATGTAATGGTCCGTGAAGACGCCCTCGTCGAAGTCGCCGCTGAGGGCCAGCATGTCGCAGTAACTGATGGTGATGCGCTGTCCCTTGCGGAGCTTGCCAAGGCGGATGCGTGTCCAGCCCACGATGCTGCGGCCCATATCGACCATCCACTTGTTGCCGTCGAAGCGCGAGACTTGCTGTGCCTGCACTTCCATCATAATCTTGTTCGGCTCGCACATCATCGGCGTTATCTCCTGAGCAGGGAGCTCCATCGTGCTGACGCCTTGCCAGGAGACGGCATCGAGTGTCGAGGAAGAGAAGTCAGGCAGGAGCTCAGCCGCATTGACCACTTCGCCGCCAAACGTCCATGCGCCGGCGATGCCGTCATCATAGTAGCCGCTTCCTCTGGACTGCCATGTCCCGTCCGTCGCTACGAGTGTCTGCCATCCGCCTGCCTCCTGCTGCTGGTCTATCTGCAACAAGGCGTAGGGCCCGCCTTCATGTACGCCGACTATCTTCGGGTTGTCGTAGAAGCCGCCGCCAAGCCAGACGACGAGGTCATTGCGGCCTTTGCGCAGCTTGCCTTCCAGACTGTAGGTCATCGCTTGATGCCGCTTGCTGTACTCCACGACGGAAGGCGTCAGCACGTCGTCGCCGATGCGTTGGCCGTTGAGATATATCTCGTGGTAGCCCAGCGTGCTGATGTGCAGGAAGGCAGGTGCCTTTGTGTCCGTGCAGTCAAACGTCTTGCGCAGGAGCGGCTGCACCTTGCGGTCGGTTCGCTCCATGCCGATGTACTTGCCGCGCCACAGCGTCTTGTCGAGGATGCCGACAGAGAACTTTGCGCCTCGTGCCCAATCTCCGGCCTTGCCGTTCTCGTCCCAGACCTTCACTTGCCAATAGACGACGCTACGGCTCTCGAGTTCCTTGCCGGCATACGTCACCCAGACCGACTGCTCGCTCTCCACGCGACCGCTGTTCCACAGGTCTGCCTTCTCTTCTGTCAGCAAGTCGGGGCGCGAGGCAGCAAGAATCTGATAGGCCGACTGCCGCACGCCGTTATGGTCTAACTTGAGCTTCCAGCTCAGGGCAGGTGTCGTTGTGTTGATGCCCCAAGGCTGGTGGAGCAGCTCGCAGCGCAGGTCGTAGGCCGTCAATGCCGCCTGTACGTAGGATGCTGCAAGCAGAAGCGCAATGGAAAGAAGGTGTTTCATATTCATGCTATTTACTAATTCTCATGCAAAGGTACAAAATAATTCTTCATTCTTCGCTCTACATTATTAAATAATTTGTACCTTTACACGCGAAATCATCAATAATGTCTTTCTCAGCATGACCAATCTTCTCGTCTTCTCCGCTTTAGGGCTTTACATAATGCTGCTTGTCCTCTTCACGAGACTTGTGAAGTCAAGCGGCGACAACAACGCTTTCTTTCGTGCAGGCAGGAAGTCGCCGTGGCTGCTTGTGGCCTTTGGGATGATAGGGGCGAGCATCAGCGGTGTGAGCCTCGTCAGCGTGCCGGGCTGGGTGAACAAGACAGGCATGACGTACATCCAGATGTGCCTGGGCTTCTTTGCCGGCTTTGTCACCATTGCTTACGTACTGCTGCCGCTGTATTATCGGCTTCGGCTCACCAGCATCTACGGCTACCTTGCCGAGCGCTTCGGACGTCGTAGCCACCTGACAGGCGCCTGCTTCTTCCTGCTCAGCAAGCTGACGGGCGCTGCCGCACGCCTTTTCCTGACGTGCACCGTGCTCCACGAGATGGCCATCCGTCCGCTGGGTCTTCCCTTCGGCTTCACCGTCGGCATCGTCCTGTTAGCCATTTTCCTCTATACACGGAAAGGCGGCATCGAGAACATCGTCCGTACAGATGCCTTGCAGACGCTCTGTATGCTGCTGGCCACGGGTTGCATCGTCTGGAGCGTGTCGATGAAGATGAACCTCACGTCTTCCTGCATGGACACCATTATCCAAAGTCCCATGGGGCAGATGTTCTGTTGGGACCCGTCGAGCACGCAGTTCTTCCTGCGGCAGTTCATCAATGGCATGTTCATTACCATCGTTATGAACGGCATCGACCAGGACATGATGCAGAAGAACCTGACCTGCAGTTCCCTTCGTGCCGCACAGAAGAACATGTGCCTCTATGGTCTTTGCATCCTGCCCGTCAACCTGCTCTTCCTTGCTCTCGGCGTCTTGCTCTACACCTTTGCAGCCCAGCAAGGGCTCGCCGTCCCCGATGCCGGCGACCGCCTGCTGCCGATGCTCGTGGGCAGCGGAGCACTGGGTACCTTCGTCGTCTTCCCTTTCACCATCGGCATCGCAGCAGCAGCGCTCTCCAGTGCCGACAGCGCTATGACGTCGCTCACCACAAGTATCTGCGTGGACATCCTTCGGATAGAGCAGGACGAAGTGGATGCAGAGAGAGCCTTGCGCATTCGGCATCGCGTCCACCTGGCAGTCGCCTTTGCCTTTGCCCTCTGCATTGCCGTCTTCCACTTCGCAGGCAGCGGCACCATCATCGACACCATCTATCGCTTGGCAGGCTACACATACGGCCCGCTGTTGGGGCTCTTCTGCTTCGGCCTATTTACACGCAGAAGGGCAAACGACCGTGCTGTGCCCTACATCGCCGTCGTCTCTCCTATCGTCTGTGCCTTGCTCGATTACCTCGCCCCACTTCTGTGGAACTACCGCTTCAGCTACGAACTCCTGCTGCTCAACGGCGTCCTGACCTTCCTGGGCCTGCTTGCCACCAGCCGTCGCATGAATGCTTCTGACATCAATTTCAAGGATAAACTTGTGTAATCTGCAAGAAGTAAGTACCTGCTTAGTGCCAAAGTCGAGGCGCTATCGAAGTTCTTGAACCTTGACAGATTTATACCGTGCGAGAATGACAAATCAACGTTGCGTTGCCAGTACTACCGTGGTGGTACTGGAGTTTTCCCGTGGTGGTACTGGAGTTTTCCCGTGGTGGTACTGGCGATGCTACACGGGTCGTTGCACAAAAGTTCACGTGTGGATTTGTACTTAGCGCGGCAAAGTGCTACTGCTGCGACTGCTGTTGCGAGTTTAGCATCTGCCTTGTCTGCTCAATGAAGGCAAAGACTTCCTCTTTCGTCTCTGCACGGAGCATGGCGATGCGTGTCTCGCGATAGTTGGGGATGCCCTTAAAGAGGGGCGTGGCTGCAAGGTGTCGGCGGACGTGAAGGATGCCGCAGAGCTCCGGGTTCTTGCCGTTGGCGGCATTGGCGGGATTGCTTGCAGCACGGTCGATGCTTATCTCCACCTGACGTTTCAGGATGTCTATCTTCTCATCAAGCGAAAGGGGTTGCTCGGGATGGACTATCTCATGGAATATCCACGGACGGCCAAAGGTGGCGCGACCTACCATCACGGCATCCACGCCATAGCGCTCGAAAGCCTGACGTGCCTCTTCGGCAGAGGTGATGTCGCCGTTGCCGATGATGGGAATGGTCATGCGGGGATTGGCTTTGACCTGCCCGATGTAGGTCCAGTCCGCTGTGCCAGTGTACATCTGTGCCCTGGTTCGGCCATGAATGGTCAAGGCAGCAATGCCACAATCCTGTAGGCGTTCGGCAAGGTCAACAATGAAGGGTGTGCCGTCGGGCAAGAGCAAGTGCTTCTCGTCCCAAGCCAGGCGTGTCTTGACAGTAACGGGCGTGTCGGGCACAGCCTCCACGACAGCCTTTGTGATAGCAAGCATCCCGGGCACGTTTTGCAGCATCCCGGCTCCAGCTCCTTTGCCTGCAACCTTCTTTACGGGGCAGCCGAAGTTGATGTCGAGCACGTCAGGGTGTGCCTGCTCCACCACGATGCGTGCCGCCTCGCGCATAGCTTCGACATCCTTACCATATATCTGTATGGCAACGGGACGTTCCTCTTCGCAGACCTGCAGCTTGAGCAGGCTCTTGTTCACCAGGCGGATGAGGGCATCACTCGACACGAACTCGGAATAGACCATAGCTGCTCCCATCTGCCGACACAGCAGACGGAACCCGATGTCGGTCACGTCCTCCATCGGTGCAAGCAGCACCGGGCGACTGCCAAGGTCGATGTTGCCTATCTTCATAAACTCTCTGTCCCCCTTCGGGAAAGGAAATAACTATGAATTATGAACTATGAATTATGAATTGACTTGAAGGCCAGAGCGTACATCTTCATCTGCTTGAGCATAGCGCCGAGGCCGTTGCTGCGGGTAGGGGAGAGGTGTTCGCGGAGGCCGATGCGGTCGATGAAGTAGAGATCGGCATCGAGTATCTCCTGCGGAGTATGTCCTGAGAGGACACGCACCAGCAAGGCCACGATGCCTTTCACAATAAGTGCATCGCTCTCAGCACGGAACAGCAGCTTGCCATCTACCATGTCGGCCTGCAGCCAGACGCGGCTCTGGCAACCGTCGATGAGGTTCTGCTCGGTCTTGTATTTCTCTTCCAGGGGTGGCTGCTCGCTGCCCATGTCGATGAGCAACTGGTAGCGGTCCATCCAGTCGTCGAAGTCACTGAACTCAGCAATGATTTCGTCTTGTATATCGTTAATGTTCATCTTGTCATTTACCATTTACCCATTTACCATTTACCATTTAATCATTTGCTCATTTGCCATTTAGTTGTTCATTCATTTACAAGTCTCGTTGTAGATGAGTTGCGTGAGGGTCTGCCCGACGGCTTCGAGGACATTGGGGTCGATGTTCTCTGGCGTATCCTTGACGGTGTGCCAAGTCGGTCCGAAGCTGCTGGGACCTTCGCGATAGTAGGGAATGATGTCGATACAGGGTATGCCTGCAATCTCGTTTACGTTGATGTGGTCGTCGGTGATGTAGCTGCCATCGTTGAGGGGGAAGAACTGGCGGTAGCCGAGCTGACCTGCCAGTTGCCAGACGCGGTTCACGATGGCTTGTGCGAACTGCATACTGATGCCTTCACGCGAGAAGGTGGCACCGCGACCGCCCACCATATCGAGCAGGATGCCATAGCGTGCTTTGTAGCCGTCGGCTTTGGCTTGCCTTGCCCAGAACTCCGAACCAAGACACCATGTGTCGGCTGAGCCCAGACGGTCCTCGGCCCACTGCGGAGTACCCAGGTCTTCGGCATCGAAGCAAATCATGTCAACGCCTACCTGTGCCGGTTTGCCCTGCAGGAGGCGGCATACCTCGAGCATGACAGCTACGCCGCTGGCAGCATCGTTGGCAGCGAGGATGGGCGTGTGGTGGTTGGCTTCGTCGGGGTCGTTGTCTGCCCAGGGACGGCAATCCCAATGGGCACACAAGAGGATGCGGTCGGGGCAGGAGGGATTGGTGCGGGCGATGATGTTGCGGGCAGGGAGCTTAGTGCCGTCCCAGATGGTGACGTTGGCCGTCTGCTCCTCCATCTCAGCTCCGAATGCCTTGAAACGCTCCACGAGGAAGTCGCCGCAGCGACGTGCTGCATCGCTGCCGGTGACACGCGGTCCGAAGCCGCATTGCTCGTTGATGTATTGCATGGCGCTGTCGGCAGAGAAGTGTGGACAGGAAGCCAAGGCGATGGTGTCGGCCTTGGATGTGCTCCCTTTCGTCTGTCCCGTGCAAGAGGCAAGCACGAGGAGTATTATGGTGGGAAACCAGAAGATAACTCTTTTCATCTTTTCTTCGTTATTACGTTATAACGTGATATCGTCATAACGGGATTTTGGCTGATGCCATGACGCGTAGGAAGTTGCCGCCCATGATGAGGCGGATGTCCTGCTCGGAGAACTGTCGCTTGAGGAGGTGGCGAGTGAAGTTGATGATTTCGGAGGCATCTGCAAGGCCTGGCACGCCGCCGTCGCCATCGAAGTCTGTGCCGAGACCGACGTGCTCCACTCCCATTATCCTTGCTGCATGGCAGAGGTGTTCCACGGCATCGACGATGGTGGCTTGCCCTTCCTTGCGGAGGAAGCCGTTATAGACAGTTGTCTGTGCCACACCATCGCGCTTGGCAAGGGCTCTCATCTGTTCGTCGGTGAGGTTGCGGGGATGGTCACAAAGGGCGCGTGCCGAGCTGTGGCTGCACACGATGGGCACTTTGCTTAGCTCCAGTGCATCGTAGAAGCTCGACTCAGCGGCATGGCTCATATCGACGAGGATGCCCAGGCGGTTCATCTCCTCGACGACTTCGCGACCGAATGCACTCAGCCCGCCATGCTCAGCATTGCCGCGTGCCGAGTCGCAGATGTCGTTGTCGCCGTTGTGACAGAGTGTCATATAGACGATGCCGCGCCTCTTGAAGTGCTCCAGCAGGCTGAGGTCCTTGCCGATGGCATAGCCGTTCTCTATGCCGCGCAGAATGGCTTTCTTCCCCTGTGCTTTGAGACGCAGGATGTCTTCCGCTGTCTCTGCCAGGCCGACGCGGTCCTTGTTGGCCTGCACGATTTCCTCTATCTGTGTGAGCAGCCGGTTGGTCTTTGCTGTGACGGCTTTATAGGCTTCCGGTGTACGCTCGCCTTGCGGCAGGTATGCCACCATGATGGAGGCGTCGAGGCGTCCCTCTGTCATCTTGGGCAGGTTGACGAGCACGCGGTCGGAGCGGGTGCCGAACATCGTGATGTTCTCCTTGCTGTCGTCTGTGAAGAACATCGGCGTGTCGCAGTGACTGTCTAATATAATAGATGTATCGTGTATGTGTTTTGCCTGTGCGAAGGTCTGTGCTTCGCCGACGAGCCAGTGGAAGATGGGCATCATCGTCTCGTTGCCACCCAGGATGAAGCACTCCGGATGCCATTGCACACCGAGCAGTGCCTTGTGCTCACTGCTTTCGACGGCCTCTATGATGCCGTCGGGACTCAGTGCCGAGACGCAGAGATGCGGTCCTGCCTCACGCACAGCCTGATGGTGGAAGGAGTTGACGGCCAGGGTCGTCTTCTCGTCGAAGATGCCTTGCAGTAGGCTTCCCTCCTTGATGCTGACAGAGTGCGAAGCATAGTCCCTGGGCATGTCCTGGGAGTGCTTGATGAGGGGGCAAGGGGCAGCACATTTCTCTTGCTCCTTGCTCCTTGCTCCTTGCCCATTATATTGGCTATAGATGTCCTGCCAGACTTTGCCGCCAAGAGCTGCCGCCATCACTTGTATGCCGCGACAGATGCCCAGCATGGGTATCTGGCGGTGGAAGGCTTCCCGGACGAGGAAGAGTTCAGGCTCGTCGCGCTGCGGGCAGACGCCATGCAGTTGTGGCAGGGGTTCTTCTCCGAGGAGCAACGGGTTGATGTCGCTACCGCCAGAGAAGACGATGCCGTCGAGTGTGTCGAGCAGCGCAAGCAGTGCCGCCTTGTCGTTATGAGGGGGAATGACTACCGGTGTACCGCCAGCCTTGACGACTGAGAGGTAATAGCCTTGTGCCAACTCGCAGCCTTTGTCGCCGAAGTTGCCTGTGATGCCAATAATAGGATTTACCATCTTATCATTTACCATTAGTTCTCCCCAAGGGAGGGGAGTAAGAAGGTCTTTTATGCCTCTTCGAGAGATATGGGTTTGGTCTCAGCGTGCTGTGCACCGATGGGCACTTCTTTCTTGATGCTCTGCTTGAGCGAGATGAGAGTCTCGGTCGAGACCACGCCATCTATCTCCTGCAAGTAGTCGTTGAGCAGGGTCATCAGGTGCGCGTTGTCTTTAGCATAGAGTTTGATGAGCATGGTGTAGGGGCCGGTTGTGAAGTGGCATTCCACAATCTCGGGAATCTTTTCGAACTCAGCCACGACGCTCTTGTACATGGAGCCCTTCTCGAGGGTGATGCCCACGTAGGTGCAAGTGCTGTAGCCGAGGCTGGCGGGATTGACGTGGAAGCCGGAACCGATGATGACACCTGCATCGACAAGGTGCTGCACGCGCTGATGCACGGCTGCGCGGCTCACTCCGCATTCTGCGGCAACGTCCTTGAAAGGCATACGTGCATTGCAGGAAATCATTTCCAGAATCTTTTTGTCTAATTCATCTACTTTTAGCATGGTAAGAGTTGTTGTCAGTTAATAAATTGATAGCAAAGTTACACATTATTTTTCAAAGTGCAATGAAAAAAGCAAGGAAAATGCATTCGAGGATGCTTTTTTCTTGCAAAATGCAATTTCGCGGTGCGTTGTGAGGCAAAAAGCGATGTTTCGTGGTGACAGAGACCCTTAAGCTCTATGACTTGATGTTCCTCGGATGATGCTCCAGTATCTCCTGCCGGAGGTGCGTCTTGTCAATGTGCATGTAGATTTCGGTTGTGCCGATGTCCTCGTGACCGAGCATGGCCTGGATGGCTCGCAGGTTGGCTCCGCCCTCGAGGAGCTGGGTGGCAAAGCTGTGGCGGAAGGTGTGTGGGCTGATGTTCTTTCTTATTCCGGCCTTCTCAGCATAGCCTTTGATATAAACGAAGAGCGAGATGCGGCTCAGACGCTTGCCGCGACGCAGGGAGACGAAGACAAAGTCCTCTTCGCCAGGCTTGATGGTGAAGCTTTGGCGGACGACGAACCATTGCCTAAGCTTCTCTATGGCGTTCTCGCCGATTGGCACCAACCGTTCCTTCCTCCCTTTGCCGTGGACGCGGATGTAGCCTTCCTCCAGGTAGAGCTCGCTCAGCTTCAGGCCAACCAGTTCGCTGATGCGCAACCCGCAACTGAACAGCACTTCGATGATGGCGAGGTCGCGTATGCCTTCGGGCTTGCTCAGGTCTATGGCGGCCTCTATCGCGTCAATCTCCGGCAGGCTCAGCACTTCGGGCAGGTGCTTGCCTATCTTCGGACTCTCCAGCAGTTCCGTGGGGTCGGTTTCCACCTCTTTCTCGAGGGTAAGGAAGCGGTAGAAGGAGCGTACGCCGCTCAGGATGCGTGCCACGGACCGTGGCTGTACACCCAGGCTCTGCAGGGAGCAGGCAAAGTGGTCCAACTGCTCCAGGGTGACCTTGCGGAAGTCAATTCCCTCGTCGGAATAGTAGTTGAGCAGCTTCTGCAAGTCCTTCAGGTACGCATCCAGCGTGTTTGGCGTGTAGGAACGCTCCAGCCGCAGGTATTGGAAGTAACGCCGCAGGATGGCATTGCCCACAACATTGGTATTTGTCAGTTCGTAGTGCATAAAGTCAGTTCATAGTCTATGGTCCATAGTCCATAGTTGCGATTTTGTTGCAAAAATATAAAATAATTCTCAATTCTTCTTTCTTAATTCTTATTTTATTTGTATCTTTGTTGCAAGAAATCCATAATTGTGAAGCTTTTGCTCCACATAACGATGAACTTTGGACTCTGAACGATGAACTAACTAACCTCTTTTTATTATGAGAATTCAAATTATCAATGGCCCAAATCTTAATCTTTTGGGTGTTCGCGAGCCTGAGATTTACGGCAAGCGTGCATGGGAGGACTACTTGAAGGAACTGCGCGCACGTTTCCCCAAGGTACGTATCGACTACTACCAGAGCAATCTGGAGGGTGAGATTATCAACAAGATTCACGAGGTCGGCTTCGACCGCGACGGCATTGTCCTCAATGCCGGTGCCTACACGCACACCAGCATTGCCATCCTCGATGCCCTGAGGAGCGTGAGCACTCCCACCGTGGAGGTGCACATCAGCAACGTCTATCAGCGCGAAGAATTCCGTCGCCGCTCCATCATCAGCCCGGGCTGCATGGGCTTCATCGGCGGCTTCGGTCTGGACAGCTACCGCCTGGCCATTGAGGCATTGATTGACAATGCCAAGCACAACCAGGAAGGATGACGCTCGACGAGTACATCCTCGGACACATAGATGCCGAGGGTGACTACCTGCACAGCCTTTGGCGCGACACTCAGCTCCGCCTCTCTTATGGGCAGATGGCAAGCGGTCATCTGCAAGGCCGTGTGTTGAAGATGCTGATAGAAATGGCACAGCCGCTGAAGGTACTCGAACTGGGTACCTTCAGCGGCTATGCTGCCTTATGTATGGCAGAAGGGCTTCGTGACGGAGCCGAACTGCATACCTTTGAAATCTTCGATGAGAACGAGGACTTCCTCCGAAAGTGGATTGGCGGAAGTCCGTACCATGATAAGATACACCTTCACATCGGCGATGCCCTCGAGCTCGTGCCTCGGATGGGAGAGCAGTGGGACTTTGCCTATGTCGATGCCGATAAGCGCGAGTACGTGGCATACTACGAGATGCTTCTGCCCATGATGCGGCCAGGAGGCTTCATCGTGGCAGACAATACTTTGTGGTACGGACACGTCCTGAAGGAAGCCCGCGAGAGCGACCTGCAGACGCGTGGCGTGCAAGCCTTCAACGACCTGGTTGCCGCTGACCCGCGTGTAGAGAAGGTCATCCTGCCCCTTCGCGACGGACTGACCATCATCAGGGTGAAGTAAAGGCCCCGTCGTTGTCTCGGCATCTCGTCATCCTGATTTGTCGATTTCTCGACTTCTCGACTTCTCGTTATAACGTTATGACGTTATGACGATATGACGACATTTCGTGATAACGTGATAACGATATAACGTGATAACGAAATAACGTCATAACGACATTTTCCTGTAACGTCATTTCGGCGGCCTTACTTCTTCTTCTCCCTTTCTACCTTGATGGGCGGCGCGCCATAGAGCAGCCGCATCTCGTCAACGGCTTTTTGTCTCTCAACGACAGATGGAGGCGGTGGGCCGTAGAGCACCAGAGTCTCCTTTTCTTGCGATGCCTGCTTTGCTGTCTTGCATGAGCCAAAGCCCAGCATGGTGATGAACGACCCCAGCAGCAGCCGCCAGACGGAATTGAAACGTTTCGACATCTTTAGATTTACTATTATACCATTTAATATTTATTCCTTCCTCCTCTTTAGTGCAGAGCGAGGAAGGTGCTCATTTGTTTCTGTTTCCTCCTTCCCCCTCTTTAGTGCAGGGCGGGGAAGGTGCTCACTTGTTTCTCCCTTCTCTCTCGGGTGAGGGGTCGGGGAAGAGGCTTTTCTTCAGGTGGCACAGCAACAGCCTTCCTTCGTCGTCTCTGAGATGAAGCCCGCCGCCTTCGCAGTAGCGCCAGTAGCGGCACTCCTTGCAGTCGCCTGTCTTCATCCAGTCGTGGTTGCGATGCGGCTGGAAGCGATGCTCCCAGACATCCATGAAGTCGTCCTCGTAGATGTTGCCCTGCCTGTAGCCCATGCGGATGCTGGTGCATGCGCTGATGCCGCCATCCACGAGCACGGAAGCCACCGTCACGCCTGCCGAGCAGCGGAACATCCAGTCGCGCACGTCGCCTTCGTACGGTCCGAGGAAGCCTTCGCAGCCGTAGGAGGCATGTATCTTACCTTCCCGACGTGTCTCCCGGATGAAGCCGAACAGCCCTTTGAGTTGCTCTCCCGTGAGCTGCAGGTCCTTGTCCTGAGCACCCCGCCCCACTGGGAAGATGGTGGTCAGTCGCCAGTCCTTGACGCCTTTGCCGATGAGGAAGTCCCGAAGCTGCGGCAAGGTGTCGTAGTTGTGCTGATGCACGCAGGTCATAATGTCGTAGGCGAGTGTGCCGTCGCGCACTATCATGTCGATGGCTTGGCTTGCCATGCGGAAGCAGTCGGGGTGGCGGCGCAACCATGTGTGCTGCTCTTCCAGTCCGTCGAGGCTGACAGTCACGGAGCAGAGGCCGGCATCCTTCAGCTTGTGGAACAGTTCGGGCGTGAGGTATAGTCCATTCGTCACCATGCCCCAGGGGAAGCCTCGCTCGGCGATGCCCTTTGCGCACTCCACGACGTCCTCCCTGACCAGCGGTTCTCCACCGCCGAGGATGATGAAGACTTCGCCCGGATTGCGCTTCGTGGCAATGTTGTCGAGCACGCGGAAGAAGTCCTCCCGAGGCATGTCCAAGCCCCTCTTTAACTCCTCCTTAGAGGGGGAGAACTCCCTCCCTTTAAGGGAGGGTAGTGTTGGGTCTTTGCGGCAGTCGCTTCCGCAGTGGCGGCAATGGATGTTGCAGCGCACGGTACTCTCCCAGAACACCTGCCGAAGCGGATGTTCCTTCCTTAGGCTCTTGTTCAGCAACCGTGCTGCCTCGAGCGCCAGCGTGTGCCGTATGCCAAGCTGTTCTTTTCCCACGTTCCTCTTATTTAACTACGACCTTCTGCCCGTCCATGATGTTCACGCCTTTGCGGGCTTTCTCTAGGCGCTGGCCTGCCAAGTTGTGGATAATCTTCTTTTGTGCGGCATTGGCTTGTACGCTGTTGATGGCATCGGGGTCGCCCTCTTCAATAGCGATGAGCCATCCAGACGTCACGTCGGAGCTGGGAGACATCCAGTTTGCAACAATGTGATAGGCCTCTTTCTGTGCCACGCTGTGCTTCAAGATGATGCTGCCTTCTGTTCCTCTTTCGAGCCAACCATTTGGGGCATCGATAGTGGCATCGTCGTAGCCAATCCAGTTGCCGTTGACGAGCAGCTTGAACTCCTCATCCTTTTCGACTGCTATGGTTGTCTCCCACATGTCGGGGTAGTCACCGGGTATCATCTCCGGAGCATTCCAGTTGTTATACGAGCCGGGTAGCTTAATGCTTATGACTTCAGGAAAGTAGCTGTACGCCTTGCCGTCAACGAAGGGACGCTCTTCGGTTTGCTCTGCAGCTTCGCCATGTTCGGGGTCGCCGTCGCCATTGTTCCAGATGATGTACTGCGGTTCCTGCTCTGATGTGAAGTTGTAAATCCATCTGCGGTTGAAGAAGCCGCCACTGACCTCTACCTTTGTGCCGGGCCACGGGCCGCTGTGTTCTACAAGATTGCCGTTCCCGTCATAGCTGTAGGCATAGGCATAGACATATCCCCAGTTGCCCTTGTTGTCGAAGCTGACCTCGTAGGGATGCAGTTCGTCCAGGCTGAGGGTGTTGGTTGCAGTGTTGGCAGTGAAGATTAACTTGTGTGGGCCTGTCTTCTCGGGCTTCCAGTACTGGTAGCCGTAGGCGGGCAGCTGGTAGCTTTCCCAGTTCATGTTGGAGCGCATCTTGTACTCGTAGGGCTCGGCAGGGATTTCTGTCACATCGACGTCAAGCGATGCCTTGTAGAGGTTCTTGTCGTTCTTGTCTTGCGACATGATGAGGTCCTCGTTCCAGCTGAGGCCAGGAATGCTGCCCACGATGCCGTAGAGTGTCCCGTCTATTCTGAGATTCCTGAAATATATCTGGCCCTTCGTATGGCGCTTGACGAGCATGCGCACCTTGACTATCTGTCCGGCATATTCTGGGAAGTTCACGCGGAAGGGTGTGAACTTGCCGTCCTTCCAGATGTTTACTGTCCCATTCTCGTCGGTGAACTCCGGCATGTTGTACTTGTTCAGGATGAGGATGTCGGTATAGGTGTTGCCGTCTGTGGTCAGTTGTATGGCAATCTCCTCGCCGTCTTCCATTGCCCAGTCGGTGGGCCAACGGTTAAGTACGGCGTTAGCGCCAATCTCGACACTTAGCCAGTTGCTGTTTTTGTCAAGACAGATGTCCTGGGTCTGCAACCAGCATTCGACAGGTTCTTCAGCAGAAGCCAATCTCACATCGTTATAGAAGTATAAATCTTTGTAATCTTCGACGGACCAAAAGTTGCTTTCTAAGATCTCATCGGTTGTCCAGCCTAATGGCGGGCAATTGGAAGGCAGCCCCGATAATACGGGTTCCCACGGCAGTTCTGCTGCAGTTACGGCATTCATGTCGAGCCAAACGCTGGAGTAGTTGCCAATGCCATCGGTGCTCCATGCACGGAAGAAATAGACTTTCCCTGTTTCGAGTCCGCTGACATTGATGGTCTCGCTGCTGCGGCCCACATAGACGACCTTGCCGCCGCCTTCTATCTCATCGCCGACACGGTAGGTGCCCGTTGGTGTGCCGAAGGCACCATAATACTCGGGGTCGCCCCACTTGTCAGTCCCTTGCACTTCGCTCATGGCAATGAGCATCTGTGTGCCGCTGTCCTCTGCCTTGAGCGTCAGAGAGTTCTTGTCGGCACTGGCCAAAGCCAGACTTACAGGCTTGTCGGGCTTCATCGCAATCGTTCCGAAAAGGATGTCTTCGGAATAGAGCGGTCCGTCCAGACACATGTTGTTGAAAGCGATGACGAAGACGTTGTACGTGCCCAGCGACATGCCCTCCTTGCCGGAGAACTCGCCTTGGTCTGTGATGGCGATTACTTCGGCATTGCCTATGATGTCGCCCGCCTCATACCTGGTTCTGTTGGCAGGGCGCTCGTAGAGGGTCTCTTCCGGAGTGGCCAGGACGATGTAGTGGTCGCCATTGCCCGTGGTGAACTTGCCGGAAATATGGTCGGTGGTGGAAGTAAGTTCCAGGTTGCTGCCGGACGAGGTGGGCGTGGTGCATGGCTCGGGAGCCACGAAGGTATAGACCTGCCCGTCCTTGGGATACTCGTCACGATTGTAACGGATGCTGTTGTCTCTCAACGAGACGATGCTGCCGTCCCATGAGTGCACTTGCGCAAAGTCGGCGGAAAGCCCCAGGATGCCGATGCGGAAGAAGTTGTTTCTGCCGGGGTCTGCTGGTCTGAAACCTTTGACCTTCATCTCGATGTTGTTGTCGTGCTCATAGAGCCGGTACTGCACAGTTGCTCTCGCACCGCAAAATTCGCCCTCGGTGCCCCAACCGCCACCATTCCGGAAGTCGATGTTCTTGTACTCGATGCACAGGACACGGTAGCCCTCCTCTTCGCCTTCGAGCCAGTAACTGATTTGTGTGTCGTACAGTCCAAAGACGCCATAACACGGAATTATGCCGAAGACGTCGTGGATGCCATCAGTGGTGAACAATGTAATATTGTGCTTGTGAGCCTCAGTGCTGATGAGTTTTGACGGCGACAACTGCACCATAAGGTCAGAGCCGATGAGGAAATACTTCATCCTCTGTCCGTTGTAGCGGAAGTCGAAGCCGATGGGGAAGCCACGGGCATTCTCGACAGGATCTTCCAGAACATTGCCTTCGGCATCGAACATCAGGCCGGCCAAGTCTTCTCCCGTGTAGCCCTGAAGGTCAATGATGGTTGGCGGACCAGGTTCGGCCTCGACTCTCGTGGACACAGAATAGGCAATCATTTGTGCCTGTGCGCCCAGCACAGACAGGAGTGCCATCAGAATAAGGGTAGCTGTTTTTTTCATAGGTATGCAGATATAAATGTTGTCAGTACTGTGTCGCCCTACTTCGGCACGTTTCCCGTGCCCGTGGTCGGAACGGTGAGGCCGATTGTGGCCTTTCGGCTACAAAGTTAGGAATTTATTCAACACGTGTCAAGTAATCGGCAAATTATTTAATCGAAACGGGTGCTGACCACAGGAGAAATTGACGCCCCGACAGCACGTGCTGGTCTGGTTGACGCGTTGCATTCGTCGCCACTACACGTAGTGGAGTTTGATTGTTCATGTACTTGCAATTGCATATATATGAACATGCAATTGCAAGTACATGAACAATCAAACTACTAAGCCTGTTGCGTCGGGCAACAAAAAAAGGAGCGGCGCCCCGAAGGGCACTGCTCCTTTGACCAGGATGCGAGTTGCGTTATGAAACCTCGATGGCCTTGCTGAGTTTCTTCTCTTCCTTCGCCGTCTTCGGCATCGTGATGGTCAGGATGCCGTCCTCAACCTTAGCGGAAATCTTGTCGCGCTCCACGTCATCGGGTAGCGTGTAGTTCTGTTCGTAGTTCGAGTAGGAGAATTCGCGCCTCAAGTAGTGGTGGTGCTTGTCCTCGTGCTTGTGTTCGCACTTGTTCTCGATGGCGATGGCCAGGTTACCGTCCTCGTTGATGTTGATTCGGCAGTACTCCTTCTTGATGCCGGGAGCTGCAAGTTCCATCGTGTAGGCGTTTTCACTCTCCTTGACGTTGACTGCCGGTGCCGTGCTGCCGGTTCGTGGCATAAGGTCGTTGTTCAGGAAATCTTCAAACAATGTTGGCATCCAATTGTTTCTAAACATTACTGGTAACATAATCATGTCCTCCTATTTTAGTTTATTGGTTATTAAGTTTATTAGTTTCTTTGTTGCCTCTGCTTTCGCTTCAGCTTTCACAAACCTATTGAACAAGAGCCGTGCCAGTTTATGAAATTGGCAAGTTTGTGGACAAAGGAGGACAAACTGGCAGAAAATATGAAATGTAGAGATGTAGATAATAAGAAAGGAATCTTCTTATTTTCTTATTTTCCCATTTTCTTATTCTCTAATTGCTTTCCTGCCAAAGAAGAAACGCGAGATGCGGGTGAGGTCCATCAGCCACGCTATCAGCAGGCTCCCCGTCACGCAGAAGGCGAGGGAGACCAGAAGGAAGACGAGGCCCGTCGGGTCGAACTGGAGATAGGGGACAAGCCGCTTGCAGAGGACGGTAAAGATGGGCGAGAAGACGTAGAGCATCAGGCTGTTGCGGCCCAGGAAAAGGAGCAAGTTGCGAGGGGCTGGGGGCAAGTGCTTGTAGATGGACAGCAGGGTGGAGATGGCGAAATAGGCAATCAGGACACCATTCAGGCTGGCTTGAGTGGGTCTCTCTGATAGGCAGGCAAGCAAGATGAAAAAGATGATTGAGAGGCTCGATGGGCGGAAGAACGCGACGAAGTTCGTGCCGCTCTGACGAAGTATGGCTCCCGCAAGGAAGTACATGGCTGAGGAAAACGACAGGATGCCAAGGAAGTGAGCCAGAACATAATAGGCGATGCCAATCAGGATGAAGCGCGTCCAGACCCTCCTATCAGACCCCCCCAACCCCTCACTTAAAGGGAGGGCTTCCTTTGCAGCAGGACTCTCCCCCTTTAAGGGGGAGCTGGAGAGGGTCCAATAGTACACAGCTCCGCAGAGGATGATTGCGTGCAGGTACCAATACGGGCCGAGAGGATGCAGGAAAAGGTGTTTGAGATAAACCCAGGGGGTGAGAAGGGGGATGTGTTCATTGATGGGAAGAATGGAGGCCATGTAGATGTATCCGCTCTCCATGACGACATACGGCACAGCCAGCCACAGGAGCGTCCGCAGGAAATCCTTAGGCTCCTTGCTGATGTTCATCAGGTAACCCGAGATGAGCAGGAAGCCAGGCATGTGGAAGCAATACACCACCTGCTTGATGTCGGGGTGAAGTTGCTCGAACCAGACCAAATGGAAACTGATGACGAGCAAGATGAGGACGCCCTTCACGTAGTCGAGTTCCTGTATCCGCTTATTCATTCACTAACTCTCATTTAACCCTTTCAATGGGGACGGTGGCAAATGCTTCATTCTTAAAGCCCGTCGATGGCTTTCTGTACGGAAGCGGGAAGGGGCGGGATGTTGTGCTGCTGCTCGAACTGCTTGATGTTCTGCAGGGTCATCTTCATCTTGTTCTGCTTCTTGCGCAGCTTCAGCTCCTCCTTCGTCACGTAAGCCCGCTCGATGGTATAGACCTGCATCCCGTTGATGCTGTGGACAGTCTTGCCGTCCTCCTCTACGTCGTAGTTAGTCAGGTCCTCCAGCATCACGAAGTCCTCGGGACCGTAGTTGCCGTTCTCATCTATCTGATATACGCTGTAGTCTGTCTCTGTGCGGTTCTTCTTCTTCTCGTCCCTCTTTTTCTTCTTAGCCAGTTCCTTGTCCATGCCTTTCGCTTCCATGTAGTGCATGAAGAGCTTATGGAAGTCGTAGGAGAAGCGTCGCAGTCCGGAGTCCTTGTCGTCGGTGATGTACCCCAGGGTGCCCCATTTGTCGTCGATGCGCTTCTTGCCCGGGGCCACGTCGGTGATGGTCATGCCCATGAACTTGCCTTTCTTCAGGATGCGGTCTTCAACCTTTTCGGCCTTTATCTGGCTCAACTCATCCAACGCGGAGCCCAGCATCCCCACGATGGCCTTGATGATGGCCATCTTGGCCTTCGAGATGTGGGATGTTTTGGCTGTGACCACCTTCTTCTTAGGGTCGTAGCAGTTGTCGGTCAGGCCGGCACGATAGTAGATGATGCCATCCTCTTCGTTGTGTATGTACAGGCGGTAGTACGTCTGCACATAGATGAAGGGCTTAGGCTCAACGGTGATTTCTTCGAGGCTGAAGTCAGCCTCCTCGAGGGTGATGCGCACATCCTTCCCGTCCAGCTTCACTCTCTTGGGCTTGAAGGCCACATGGCTGACCGTAATGTCCTTTGCACCCTTGGCATCTGACAGTATGCCTTCGAGGTTCGTCACGCCGATGTAGTCGGCATCAGGTGTCAGTATCGATGCGTAGGGTATGCCGTTGCCGTCGGTATCGACCACTTCAATCTTCTGTGCCTTCGCGCCTATTGCAATCAAACAGGCAGCTAAGCAAAGCAAATACTTCTTCATATCTCTTTTTACCTTATTGTGTATTTCCTGTTGCCGTTGAACACGATGCCGTACAAGATACGGTCCGTCCGGGTGCGGTCAGCATCGCGGTCGAAGGCGACGGGATAGTCTTCAGCATAACTCAGAAGAGGCAGCAGCATGATGCTCAGCAGGGTACAGAGTCTAAGGTTCTTCATTGTGTTTGTCGTTTCTGCTGGCAAAGTTATGAAAAAAAACGTAATTCTTCCTTCCATTTCCCTATTCTTCTTTCTTAATTCTTAAATTCTTGTTACCTTTGCAGAAGAAACTAAACGAAACAACACCATGTTTAAGCGAACCCTCTTATTATTCATTTTTCACTTTTCATTTTTAATTCTTTCTGCTCAGACCATCAGCATCGCGACCGACCACACGCAACTGGTCCTTCAGGTGAACTCGCAGAAGCGGCTCTGCCAGACGTATCTCGGCGAGAGGCTTTCCGCTGGGACCGACCTTGCGCAGCTCAGTATGCCGCAGGCCGGACTGAGCAGTTCCTGCATCCGTGGCCTGGAGGCTTACCCCGTGATGGGCACCGAGGACTACTACGAGCCGACCTTCGAGATTCTTCATGCCGACGGCAACCCGACGTCTGTCCTCAAGTATGTCAGTCATACGACAGAGGGAAACGTAACCTCCATCCTGTTGCGCGACGAAGTGTATCCCGTCGAAGTGACATTATATTATAAGGTATTCGCGCGCGAGGACATCATCCAGCAATGGACGGAGATACGTCACGAGGAGAAGGGGAAAGTCTATCTTGGCCGTTATGCCTCGTCGATGCTCTACTTCGAGGCACCCGAATACTTCCTCACAGAGTTTGCCAGCGACTGGGCAAAGGAGATGCAGATGCAGAACCAGCAGCTTCAGTTCGGCAAGAAGATTGTCGATAGCCGCCTCGGCACCCGTGCCAACCTCATGGCTCAGCCGTTCTTCGAGGTGGGCCTCGGCGAGCCGGTCCGAGAGAACGAAGGCACCGTGCTGATGGGCACGCTGGGCTGGACAGGCAACTTCCGCTTCACCTTCGAGGTCGATAACCAGCACGTCCTGCGCGTCGTGAGCGGCATCAACCACGATGCATCCACTTATCTTCTCCCGAAAGGAAACATCTTCCGCACCGCCGACTTCTTCTTCACCCTCTCGACGAAAGGGGCAGGCGAAGGCAGCCGACGCTTCCAGCGATGGATGATGGCGCACCAGCTTCACAAGGCCAACGCCGACCGCATGACGCTCCTCAACAACTGGGAGAACACTTACTTCGACTTCAACGAGGAGAAGCTTGTGGCGCTCTTCGGCGAAGCCAAGGATCTGGGCGTCGATCTCTTTCTGCTCGACGACGGATGGTTCGGCAATAAGTACCCGCGAAAGAACGACCATGCGGGCCTCGGCGACTGGCAGGTGACGAAGGACAAACTGCCGCAGGGCATCCCGTATCTTGTCAAGAAAGCCAAGGAGAACGGCGTCAGCTTCGGCATCTGGATAGAGCCGGAGATGGTCAACCCCCAGAGCGAACTGGCAGAGAAGCACCCCGACTGGCTCATCCAACTACCGTCTCGCGAGACCTACTACTTCCGCAACCAGATGGTGCTCGACCTCTGCCGGCCAGAGGTGCAGGACTTCGTCTTCGGCGTCGTCGATAATCTCATGCAGGAAAACCCGGACATCCGCTTCATGAAGTGGGACTGCAACTCGCCCATCACGAACATCTACTCACCCTATCTCAAGGAGAATCAGGGCAACCTCTACGTCGATTACGTGCGAGGACTGTACAAAGTGTTGGATAGAGTTCAGGCCAAGTACCCCGACCTCTACATGATGATGTGCTCCGGCGGCGGCGGACGAAGCGACGTCACCGGGCTGCGCTACTTCACGGAGTTCTGGTGTAGCGACAACACCGACCCCATCGAGCGCCTCTTTATCCAGTGGGGCTACTCGCAGTTCATGCCCGCCAAGGCCATGTGTGCCCACGTCACGGAGTGGAACAGGCGCACTAGCATCAAGTTCCGCGTGGATGTCGCCTTCCAGGGGAAACTGGGCTTCGACATCGGATTGAAGGGTCTGTCGGACGACGACCGACAGTATTGCCGCACGGCCATCAAGGAGTACAAGCGGCTGAAGGACGTCATCTGGTCGCCCAACCTGTATCGTCTCGTTTCGCCTTACGAAGGGCAACATTGTGTCCTCCAGCGTGTCAGCGACGACAAGGCCCACGGCATCCTGTTTGCCTACGACATCCATCCGCGCTACGGCGAGACCATTCTGCCCACACGTCTGCAAGGTCTCGACCCCGAGGCGAAGTATAAAGTCAAGGAGATATGCCTCATGCCCGGCAGGCAGAGCTGGCTCTCCTGCAACGACAAGGTCTATACGGGCGAC
>Ga0310691_10002539_pt1 | contig 23966 bp, 16 predicted proteins | sample 176DNAGHGlowgp2_FD_203887 | JGI IMG/M metagenome (GOLD analysis project Ga0310691, IMG submission 203887) | Sheep rumen microbial communities from Palmerston North, Manawatu-Wanganui, New Zealand - 1766 DNA GHGlow gp2 (v2) (version 2) | ecosystem: Host-associated > Mammals > Digestive system >...
GAGTGGTAACAATTACACTTGCGGTATCACCAAGATAACCATCCAGAATGGTAACGGCACGGCACAAAATGCGCCCCAGGGTGTGCCCGCGCCTTCACGCGGTATCATGTCTGGCCGGGAGCTCAGTATCCAGCCCCGAGTAATGAGTGTTAAGAAGTAAAGTTAAACCATGAAAAGAATCCAAGATATGAAAACGACAGTCAACACGATACGCTACATCATGCTGCTGGCCTGCCTCGCCATCGGCATGACCGCATGGAGCCAGAGGCCCCATGTCGAGAAAATGTCTATCACTACCCAGATGTTGCTCGACCAGATGGAAGATACCGCAGTGCTCCGCCAGTCGCCCGCCCGCCCGTCACGGCTGCCCGGCGTGGATTATGATGCGCTGGACCGCCGACCCCTCGTCGCCATGCCTGAAATGATTGATGGTCAAGCCTATATGTCGGCCTTTGTCCGTATAGCCACCGATGATGTCATCGACCAACTCACTGATTTGGGTGTCATCATCCAATGCCAGTTTGGGGGTGGCCTGCTAACCGCTCTCATCCCGATGGAGAAGATTGATGAAGTGGCCGCACTGGAGGGGGTTAAGAGAATTAATGCCGCCGAGTGTATGCGTCCCTTGACAGACAAATCCCGCGAGGCCACCAATGTGGACGATGTGCTCACCTTGTCGAGCGACGCCCTGGCCGCAGGCTTGGACCATGAGTATGATGGCACGGGAGTGATCGTGGGCATTATTGATACAGGTATTGATTACCGGCATATCGCCTTCCAGGGTACAAATGGCACACGCATCAAGCGCATCTATAATTACACCTATACCCAGACCGACAACTATGGCCGTCCCACCGATGCCACCGAAACAGAATGGACTGGCTCCGGTACAATGCCCACAACCGATGACAATACTGGAGACCATGGTACACACACCAGTTCTATAGCTGGTGGGTCAAGCGTTATCGTCAACGGCTCCAATGTTACGGTGACGGATGACCACTCCGCTGCGACATACGGTGGCATGGCTCCAGGCGCTGATCTGTATTTGGCGGGTATTAAGGGTTTGAATAGTACATATGTTGCCAATGCGTTCAAGAAAATGTCTGATTATGCCGATGCGCAAAACCAACCATTGGTCGTTAACAACAGTTGGGGTTCTCATTGGGGTCCGCACGACGGAACTGATGAGATGGGTGATGTCGTTTCCAGGTATTTTGGTGACAACCACCCAAACAAGATATGTCTGTTCGCGACCAGTAACGATGCTGGCAAGAGTAAGGATGGAGAGGGTGGAGGACACCACGTGAGTGGCACGGCCACAAGCGGCCAACCCTTGGGCTCAATTCTTAGGTCCGCGATCTATTACAACTATGATGGTGGAGTTTACTATAATGGCATTATTGCCAGTGCCTGGGCTCGCAATACCAGTGTCACAAAGATGGGCATGAGAGTACTAGTACTTGATGCCAACACTGGTGCGGTGAAGACCAGTGAGACTGTGACCAAAGCGGGTTCAGTAAGTTTGAGTGATTACTATAACGGTTCACTCTATGTGTATTATGACTACATAGCATCCGATAAGACTCAGATAATGATTAGTGCCAATAATCTCCAGTCAAAGAGCACCTACACTATTACGCAGAATGGTTCCACTTATTATAAAAGCAATTACACGCTGGCGATTCAATTCTATCCTATCAGTGGAGGTAACAGCACGCTCATCGACGTGTGGGGAGGCGATAATACCTATTTCACCAATCACTTGACGACCAATGGCTACAATTGGACTGCCGGTTCTGATGACATGACTGCGAGCAGTCAATCGACTATGCCTGATGTTATCTCGGTTGGTGCATATGTCTCCAAGAATCAGATTACCAATTATCAAGGCACGTCCTATAACTATTCAGGTACCTACACCTTAGGGGACATTGCCAGCTTCTCGGGCTATGCCACTGCCGACAAGAGTCCAACGGGGCTGCCATATCCCTGGATCACGGCTCCTGGCGCTCGCGTTGTCGCTGGTGTGAACCATTACCACACGGCATCGGTCAATAGCTCCAGTTTCTATGCTGATGGTAAAAAAGCCGATCTTGTAGTGAATAGTTCGACCAGCCCCTATGGTGTGATGCAGGGCACCTCGATGGCTACCCCCACGGCAGTGGGTATCGTGGCATTGTGGTTGCAGGCTGCCCGTGAGATGGGCAAGTCGATGACCACCAGCGACATCAAGGAGGTGATGAGGCTAACGGCCATTCACGACCAGTGGACCGATGGCGGAGCTAACGCCAGCCACTTTGGCAACGGCAAGATCAACGCTCTGGCTGGTATCGAATACATCCTGGGTGGTGCCTCCCCCAGGATTATCGCTAATCCCGCCGAGGTGACCTTTGGTGAATGCGCCCCTGGTGGCCATTACACGGCTACCGTGGTGGTGCGCGGCAGGAAACTCACGGGTGACATCACCGCATCGCTCACGGGGGGCAATGGCGCGTTTGCCATCGACCAGTCCAACCTGGGCAGTGGCGGTAACCTTGTCATCACCTTCACTCCCGATACCGAGGGGAACTACACTGCCACCATCACGCTGACCAGCCCTGGCGCCGATCCCGTGACCGTCATCATCACGGGTACTGCCATGATGCGCGTCACGTCGGTAAGCGCCCCAGCGGTAGTGGTGCCTGCTTATCACAGCGATGTTGACCCCCATGATCCGTACATCTTCAGCCAGGCTGATGTGGAAGAAGATATTGATATGAATTTGTCCTATCCCTATGGTGGCGACGTGAGCATCCGGGTTGAGAACGATGCACCGATTCAGAGCTACGAGTTGCACCACAAGGTGGGCGATAACGGCAATTGGACTTATCCTAACGGCACTGCCGTGGCCATCGCCAGTCATGATGTGGTGGGTAATTCCTATGTGGTGGATAATGTTGCAACAACTTTCCCCGCTGATGCCTCCCAGATGTGGCTAGACATGGCCGACGGTCAGTTGCCGCAAGACGTGACCGGAGTGACCTACTATGTGCCCGTGACGATGGCCAGCAGTATAGTTGAGGGAAGTGCTCGGGTAAACTCCTATGGTGCCCCCATCCGAGCCAAAGACTGTGACCAGGTGAACCTGGAGGTGAGGGTGCAAGGCTATAAGAGTGACACCAACCAGGGTGGACACTGGACCCAGACACTGGATGATGGCACTAAGGTGGAATACTGCGTCTATGCCCCTGTTGTCACCATCCACACGTCCGACTTGACGGGTGTCACCCACAAGCCTTATATGTTGCGTGCATGGCTGGTGGCAAGTAATCATGTGACCTATTATGACTACGCACGCGTCGATGGGGCGATTGAGGGTTCCACTGAGTTGCAGCTGCCCAAGTTGCTGGGCACTGTTGTGATGGATGAGACCACTCAAGGTGGCACCTTGTTCACCATTGGCCGTAACTGGAATCCAAGCCATGACTGGAATATCAAACTGGAAAACACCTTTGGCGCGCCATGCGATAATGCTGATGTCAATATTGTTGTACGTGCTTATTATCAAAGGGCCGCTGGCAGCGTTGCCCTGCGTGCCAACCGTGACGGAGGCAGCTATGCCTACAGCGAGGGCACTGGCACTGGAAATGGCATCCAGACCGCGGTGATGGAGCTTAATGGTGCCCGTGAGGTGGCCAGTGTGACCTATGTCAACGCGCTGGGTCAGCAGTCGAGCAGGCCGTTCGACGGCGTGAACATCGTCGTGACCCGTTACACCGACGGCACCACATCGACCGTCAAGGTGGTGAGGTAATGATGATGATAGGTTGACAGCTATTGGGAAGATAGCTGTACTGGTTAACTGTCTAATAAACTAAAAGTTAATGGCCTGGAACTTGCCGAGTGTGGTAGGTTCCAGGTTTTATAATTGAATTTTTCTATATGTTTTTTTGTTAAAATTATTGTTTTTGTGCGCTATTTGGTTTAATTTTGCAACCGATTTTAGGTAGCAGGGTATGACCAGCGGGCGTGAGCCCGATTTTAAACTACTGAAGCTGAGAGAATAATCACTTAATAACCATTAATAACAATAATTTCATGAAAAGAATCTTACTGTTAGCCGTAGTGTTTTTTGCGGCAATTCAATTGTCGGCTGCTCCCGTTGATTTGGCATCAGCGCAAGCCAAGGCTCAACGCTTCGTTCAGCAGAAAATGTATGACGGCAAGTTGCGTGCTCCCCTGGCTGGTGACGCGAAACTTGTGCATGCCGAGATGAATTCAACGCTAGTTGACCGTGCTGCTTATTACATCTTCAACACCCCCAACGGCTATGTCGTTGTTGCCGGTGATGACCGTGCCGAGGAGATCCTGGGTTACGGTGACTATCCCATGGACTTTAACAATATCCCCTGCAACATGAAGATGTTGCTCGATATGTTGAAGGAGCAGATCGAGTATCTGCAGGCCCACGAGGAGTTGCAGGCCTATGCACCATCGCTGATGGCTCCCGCCCGCATCCCCAGTGTAGAACCGCTGCTCACTGCCACGTGGGATCAGGAGGCCCCCTACTGGAACAAGTGTATCATCAATGGTAACCAGTGCTTGACGGGCTGTCCTGCTACGTCGGCAGCAATGGTTTTCCACTACTGGAAGTACCCCGACTTTGAGACACCCGAGGTTCCCGCTTACCGTTGCACCCTGAGCACTAGTTACTGGTCAACGACTAATGTCAACGTCGCAGCGTTGCCTCCCGTGACCTTTGACTGGGACAATATGCTCGATTCCTATAGCGGCGGGTATAACAACACCCAGGCCGAGGCTGTGGCCACGCTGATGCGCTATGTGGGTCAGGCCGAGCGCATGGAGTATGGTACAAGTTCCGCTGGTGGTAGTGGTGTCAATGCCGACAGTGTGATCTTGATTGCCAATGCGTTTAAACTGTTTGGCTATGACGAGGAGACCGTGCGCGTGGTCAAGAAGACCAGCTCCTATGAGGGTGGTCAAGTGCTCTATAGCGACAATGAGTGGGCTGCATTGATGCAGGAAGAGCTCAGCGAGGGCAGGCCCATCGTCTTCTGCGGTATTGCAACCGGCTTCTTTGGTGGTGGTCATGCTTTCAACATCGACGGTTATGACGCTGCTGCCAACAAGTACCACATCAACTTTGGCTGGAGTGGTTCCTACAATAACTACTACGCTCTCAATGCGTTCACTGGCCAGGGCTCTACCTTTAACCAGTACCAGCAGATGGTGATCGGTATCCAGCCTCCCATCAAGAGCCCGCGCCTCAATGCCGATAACAGGGAGTTGTCGATGGAGTGCTTCAAGAACAAGACCGCCACTTCAACGTTTACCTTGAAGGGTCGCAACCTGGAGGGCGCTGTGAACCTGACGCTCGTTGACGAGAATGACGTGTTCAGCATCGACAAGACCAGCGTCGCTCCCGACCAGGATGCTAAGGTGAACGAGACCATCACGGTAACCTATGCTCCCAAGGCCGAGGGCAACTACACTGCCCGCGTCATCGTGAGCACGGCCAATGCTCAGGAGTTTGAAATCACGCTGGCTGGTGCCTCGGACTATGAGCTGTACCGTCCTGTGATGGATCAGGTTGACCCGTCAGCGGTGACCGCTACCTCGTTCCGTGCCAACTGGAGCGATGCCACTCCTGCCGAGAATGTAGTGGCTTATGACCTTGAGGTAAGGGTTAAGCCCAACGTGATCCTCTTGAGCGAGGGCGACTGGAGCCAGGTTCCCAGCGAGAATACCAATCATGCCAATGATGCCCAGAACTACCTGCCCGATGGATGGACTTTTAATGGTACCAAGCTCTATCTTGATGGTGGATTCATCTCGGCTGCTCGTGGTTCAGTATTCACCATTGACCTCGACATCTCGGGCTTCAGCAAGGTTAGCTTCATCGTTAAGGCCAAGAACTATACTCGAGGCTCTAACTCGACGCTCACCTTTGCCACCGACATGGACAGCAAGACCATTACCCTGAAGAAGGAAGTGGACACCTATCTCGTGGTGCTGGACATTGCCAGCAGCAGGCAGCTGACCATCACTACAGGCTATTATCCCGAGATTCAGAGCATCCAGATCTACGGTGGTGAGATCACCGACCTGGAGCCGTTCACCCTGCGTGGCGCTAATGAGACTGGCGATGATGCCTACCGTCTGATTGAGGGTATTACCCCCGACAAGTTCTACACCGTGGGCAATCTGCAGCCGGGAACTACCTATCTGTATCGCGTCATGGCCAACTATGTTAATGGCACTCAGAGCCGCTGGAGCAACATGCGTGAGGTCACCTTGTTGAGCTCGCCTGCCCTGACTGGCGATGTGGATGGTAACGGCCTGGTCAACATCGATGACTTGACGCTTCTCATCGAGTGCTTGCTCAACGACGGCGAGGCAATTGGCAATACCGACATCGACGCTGACGGCCAGATGAATATCGAGGATGTGTCGGCATTGATAGAAATCCTGATCAGTGAATAACATGGCAGGACGACCATTCCCGAGGCCGCAATGAGGCTATCAATTCAGGGCCGGTACCGTTGGTGGGTATCGGCCCTGTTTTGCCCATTTGGGCAGTGATCGCTGGTGGTGCACAGTGGCAAAATGTTGGCAAAATATTTTGTTATGTCATCTACTGTGGCTACCTTTGTTGCGAGAGTTCCAGTCACATCTCATCAAGCGGTGGGGCGGGAACATAATCTGGTATAATGAATGCAGAATCACGAGAACGGCACTAATCAATCATCTGACTCGATCGAAATAGAGCAGCCACTGGCAGATAACGGTCGTCAGCCCGACGAAAATCAGCCAGGAGAGCAGGCCGCACCCATTGGCAGCAATCGCCGCATCGCCAAGAATGCCATCCTGTTGTACGTCAGGATGTTCATCTCGATGGCTGTAGGGTTCTATACCTCGCGTGTCGTGCTCAATGTCCTCGGAGCTGAGGATTATGGTCTCCAGAGCGCCGTGGGTGGAATCATTGCGATGATGGGTTTCCTCACCACATCAATGAGTGGTGCCACTAGCCGTTTCTTGACCTTTGAATTGGGAAGGAACGACAAGAAGCAACTGAGTGATACCTTCTCCAGTGCCATGATCATCCACGTGGGCATTGCCTTGATTGTCTTTGTGCTGGCCGAGACTGTGGGCCTCTGGTTTCTGGAAAACAAGCTGGTTATTCCCGAGAACCGAATGACAGCTGCGCGGTGGGTCTATCAGGTGGCGGTCTTCAGCTCCATGCTCGGAATCACCCAGGTTCCCTATAATGCGACCATTATTGCCCACGAGAAGATGGGCATTTATGCTTATCTTGATATCCTGCATGTGACCTTGAAACTGCTCATCCTGTATGTGCTCGTCGTCATCCAATATGATAAACTGATATTGTACTCGATTCTACTGTTGACTGTTAATGTCCTCATGATCTGCCTGTACCGTATCTATTGCATACGCCATTACAAGGAGTCGCATCTTCATTTTGTGTGGAGGCCCGACATCCTCAGGCCGATGCTCGGTTTCTCGGGGTGGGACCTCTATGGAAACGCGAGCAACATAGCGAGAAACCAGGGCGTGAATATTCTGGTTAATATGTTCTTTGGTGTCGTTGCCAATGCTGCGGTATCGATTGCCTTCACTGTGCAGACCATGGTGATGCAATTCACCTCGGGGGTAACGGTGGCGGTGAGGCCGCAGATTGTCAAGAGCTATGCGGTGGGGAATAACGACAGGATGACTTCTCTGATTTACATGTCGTCCAAGTACCTCTATCTGTTGCTCTTGATGGCATCGGTGCCCATCTTTATGGAGGCTCATTATGTGCTGGAATTGTGGCTCAAGAAGGTTCCTCCCTATACCGTGTGGCTCGTGCGCTGGATGGTTATCTTTAATTTCTTTGCGCTCATGTCCATCGTCCAGGCTATGGGAATCCACGCTACAGGCAAGGTGAAGAGGATCAGTATCATTAATGGTACCTTGTACATGAGTGTGATACCGTTTGCTTATTACGTTTATAAGTACACGGGCAATCTTTACGCTTCATTCATGTACAATGCCATTACCGTATTCATTGGGTGCTTGAGCAATGTCTATACATTGAGCCTCACGGTAAAGCAGATTTCCATTAAGAGCTTCATCCATAAGGTTTTGTTGCCCATTACCCCAATCACGGTATTGGGCTTCCTTGTGGCCTATTTGCCCCGTCTGTTCATGCAGGAAGGCTTCGTCAGGCTGATTGTTGTGGGATTGTTATCAACCCTGGTCATCTTCTCGATCACCTATTTTATAGCCGAACAGGAGGTGAAGGATTTAATCAAGAAAAGGATACAGAGATATGTTAGATTTGGTAAGCATTCTGACGCCAACATATAATTGCGGTCACTACATTCCTCGGTTGCTGGACTCAGTACTGCGGCAAACCTATCCCGCGATTGAGATGCATGTGATTGATGATGGCAGTGTCGATGATACAAGGGCTATCATTGAACAGTATATCCCGAAGTTTGAACACAGGGGGTATAAACTCTTTTATCATCATCAAGAGAACCAAGGACAGTCTGCCGCGATCAATAACCACCTGAAGTTGGTAACTGGCGATTATTTTGTTTGGCCCGATGCCGATGACTTCTATAAGACCGATGATGCCATCGAGGTCCTTGTCAAGGCGTTGAAGGGCACTGATGACTCGATCGGCATGGCGAGGTGTATGCTGGAGTATTTAAACGAGAATGACCTCTCGGTGCAGAGGGCGCTGGATACCGGTCGTGTTTTTTCTGACCGCTTGTTTGAGGATTGTCTGTATGGCTTGAACGATTACTGGTATAGTCCTGGTGGCTATATGGTAAAGACCCAGGCGTTGAAGGAGGCGATTCCCGACCTTGAAATCTACACCGAGCACGATGCCGGCCAGAACTGGCAACTCATGTTGCCTGTACTGTATTCCCACCGCTGCCTGACCATCAACCGCATCATGTATTCGGTGCTCGTGCGTCAGTCTTCTCATAGCCGAGGCGGGTATGCCTCGATGATGAAGGCGAGGAAGCTCATCAACAGTTACCGCAAGACGATCGTCTCTACCCTCGAGCGGTTGCATGCCATGCCCAAGGAGGAAAAGCGTCGCTACATCAGCAAGATCAACCGGTTATATGACAAGAAGGTGTTGAAAAGTGACCTGATTTATATCACCAATCCCGTAAGACCCACAATCAAGCGGATCATAGCCTTATTCAAGAGATGATAGATATCAAGGACAAATCACAATGCTGTGGCTGTGAGGCCTGTGCGCAGCGGTGTCCCATGGGTTGTATCACCATGGTTGAGGATGACCATGGCTTTAAATATCCTGTTGTGGATAAGGGGCGCTGTGTCGATTGTCACATGTGTGAACGGGTGTGCCCTTGCTTGAATCAACAAGAGGCAACCGATGTGCTCTCATGCTTTGCCGCGACCCATCCTGATGGGGAAATCAGGTACATGAGCTCTTCGGGGGGCGTTTTTACCGCACTGGCCGAGCAGGTGATAGGCAATGGTGGCGTTGTCTTTGGGGCCCGTTACAACGAGAAATGGGAAGTGGTGCATGACTTCGCCCAGACAACCGATGGCTTGTCCGTTTTCAGGGGAAGCAAATATGTCCAGTCGGTCATGGGCGATAGCTTTGTCCGGACCGAGGAGTTCTTGAAGCAGGGGCGTGAAGTCCTGTTTACAGGAACGCCATGCCAGATAGCTGGCTTGAAATTGTTTTTGGGTAAGGATTACCCCAACCTCGTTGCCGTTGAGGTGGCATGCCATGGTGTGCCCAGTCCCGGAGTGTGGCGCACTCATCTGCAAGGAAGGCAGGATGTTACAGTGGTCAACTTTCGTGACAAGTCAACAGGATGGCGCAACTATTCGGTACTCATAGGCAAGAAGAAAAAACACCACGATGATGACGATTTCATGAAGTGTTTCTTGACCAATCACAGCACGCGTCAATCTTGTTTTGCATGCCCTGCCAAGCAAGGTAAAAGCGGCGCCGATATCCTGCTGGCCGACTTGTGGGGAATCAAGGCATTTCCGGCACTCGATGATGACAATAAGGGAACGAGTGCCGTCATGGTATATAGCAACCGCGGACTCGATTTGTTGCAGCAATGCGGCATAGCGCTTGCCAGTGTGGATGCCGGTATGGTGATCAAGCACAACCCGTCGATTAGCAAAAGCGCCCGCAGGCCCGACGATTATGATTTGTTCTGGGAAAAATATGTCAAGTCGCCGCGATGGACCTTGAAACGCTACGGGAGCTTGTCATGGTCCTCTATCCTGTTGAGAATCAAAAAAATGATGCGCCGGTTGATGCGTTGAGCCTCAGCAAGCAAGGATTAAACTTTGGCTTTCATCTTCAGTCTAATGATTAAAAAGTGGGAGTTTTTTTTGACTTTTTGTCAAAAAGGTTGTAACTTTGCAGATTGAAACAGAACGCAAACCGCTCTATGAGACGTGGACTCTACATATTGACATGCCTGTTGGCAATGGGAGCAGTGCAAGCTATCCCAGTGCCCGACAGTTTCTTGCCGCAGCGCATCGAGAACACTGCGACAGGACCTACCGCACAGGGTGCCGAGGGTCGCATTGTCTTCACGGCAGGCAGCAACAGTGACGCCACTTTCAATGTTTATTCAATCACTGGCCAACTGGTCAAGGTGGTGCGCGTGGGCGCCGATCAACGCGCATCGGTGGATTTCCCCAAGGGGTTCTATATCGTGAAATGCAGTAACCAGTGGTCACGCAAGGTGGTGGTGCGTTGAGTTCGCTGCCAGGGTGTTGCGTGTTTTGCTTGAAATGAATGTTAGTAATGGGCGTGATAGTGTCACGTCCATTGTTTTTTAATAAGAAGCCTTCATGGTTCTTGCTGAACTCTTCCCATATGCCAACCTGGTCTATGACATCCTCACGGTGTTATATGTGATTACTGTGCTGGCTGTCATCGTCGTGGTGCTGGGCGAGAACCGCAATCCCGTCAAATCGATGGCGTGGATGCTCGTGCTGGTGCTGTTGCCGGTGGTGGGCCTGGTGATTTATCTGGTGTTTGGCCGCAGCCTCAAGGGAATGAGGCTTATTTCCCGTTCCCACCTGCGGGAGTTGCGCCGCATGAACGACTTTCCCGAGACTGACAACCGGGAGCCCGACTTGAGTGACTCGTCGCGCCAACTGATTTCGTTGGTCAACAAGTTGACCGAGCCTCACCTGTTCTCGGGCAACGATATCACGGTTTTTACCACGGGTGAGGAGAAGTATGAATCATTGCTGCGTGACATCGAACAGGCTCGTCAACACATCCATCTGCAATATTTTATTATAGAAAACGACGAGACGGGCGAGAGGCTTGTCAAGCTGCTGGAGCGCAAGGCGCGAGAAGGCGTGCAGGTCAGGGTGCTCTATGACTACGTGGGTTCCTTCTATGTCCGTTCCAGAGTGCTGAAGCGCATGCGCGCCGCAGGCATTGAGGTGCACCCGTTCATGAAGCTGACGTTCACCCAGTTCCTGTTTCGTCTCAACTGGCGCAACCACCGCAAGATTGTCGTTATCGACGGCAGGGTGGGCTATGTGGGCGGCATGAATATCGCCAATCGCTATGTCACTGGTGATAAACACCAGCCGGCGTGGCGGGACACCCATCTGCGCATCGTGGGTGAATCGGTTACCGCCATGCAGTACTCGTTTGCCATCGATTGGGATTTCACGACCCGCCAGCTGTTGACGACAACTCCCATGCATCATCAGGAAGTAGTCACCCCGTCGGCCAACAACTATCTGGTGCAGATGGTGAGCAGTGGGCCCACAAGCCGATGGAACAATATCTCTTTTGTCTTTTTCAAAGCCATCACCCAGGCCAAGCATTCGCTCTATATACAGACGCCTTATTTCCTGCCCAGCGATTCGCTGCTCAAGGCCATGCAGAGTGCTGCCCTGGCTGGTGTTGACGTGCGATTGATGATACCGCGCAAGCCCGACAGCATAATGCTGCGTCTGGCGACCGGGTCCTACTTGAAGGAGTGCCTGATGGCTGGTATAAAAATCTATTTATATGAGCCCACCATGATGCATGCCAAGGTGGTTATCGTTGATGACGAGTTTGTGACAACTGGCTCAACCAATTTTGACTTCCGCAGTTTTGAACATAATTTTGAATTCAATGCGCTGGTTTACGGCAAGGAATTCAACAGCAAGATGAAAGCTATATTTGAGGCCGACATGCAGCAATGCACGCGCGAGAGTCTGGGTAAGTGGAAACAACGCCCACTCTTGCAGAAGGCCCTGGAGTCGATCGTCCGCCTCATCAGCCCAATATTGTAAACACGATAACATGATTACTTTTCCTAACGCCAAAATCAATCTGGGCTTGAACATTGTGGAACGTCGTCCCGACGGATACCACAATATCGAGACCGTATTTTTTCCCATACCGCTCACCGACGTGCTGGAGATTGTTCCCGCCAGTGATGGCGTGACATCGCTGGCATGCTATGGCAACACGGTTGACTGCCCTGTCGAGAAGAACCTTGTCATGAAGGCCTATCGCCTCTTGCAGGAGCGGTATGACTTGCCAGCAGTGGCGATGCACCTCTACAAGCACATCCCCGATGGTGCGGGGTTGGGTGGGGGGTCCAGCGATGCCGCCCATGCGCTGTTGATGCTCAACAGCATGTTTGAGTTGAACATCACAGCCTCCGACCTTGCATCGATGGCCGCCACACTGGGTGCCGACTGTGCCTTTTTTATTTACAACCGCCCCATGATGGCGACAGGTATTGGCGACGTGCTGTCGCCCGTGGATGTTGATCTCAAGGGCAAAACGTTGCTGCTGGTTAAACCGCCCGTGGGGGTGGACACACGCACAGCCTATAGCCGTGTGGTTCCCCGACCCTCCACGATAGACCTGACACGCCTTGTCGCCCAGCATGTCGAGTCGTGGGATGGCTTGCTGGTCAATGACTTTGAACCCAGCGTGTTTGCCGTGTTGCCGCAGTTGTGGCTCATCAAGGCCCGGTTGATGGACGCGGGGGCGCAGTATGCCGCCATGTCAGGGTCGGGCTCTACCGTGTTTGGCATCTTCAATGGTGACAAACTGGCAGAGTCAGCGGCTGACACTTTTACCGATTGCGCCACCTTTGTCCTGCAACTGTGACATGGGCGCATTGGACTGGTTTTTGCAGGAATTGGTGAGGTAAAAAGAATTTTAACACAACTAGAATATGTCCAAGAAGAACAAAAAGAATCAAAACGAGGAGGCTCAGGCTCCTCAACAGGAGGCACAGCCCGACGAGAACCAGAATAACAAGCAGCAGAGCGCTGAGAACAAGGCGACAGATAATGAGGCTGCCCAATTGACCCCCGAGCAACGCATCGCGCAGCTTGAGGAGCAAATCGAGCATGAGAAGAAGGAATACCTCTTCCTGCTGTCCGACTTCGAGAACTTCCGCCGTCGCACCATCATGGAAAAGGCCGACCTCATCAAGAACGGTACCGAGAGTGCCATGCGCGACCTCCTACCCGTGGTAGATGACCTGGAGCGTGCCCTTGATGCCATTAACAAGGGAGGTGACCTTGACAGCCTCAAGGAGGGCGTTGGCCTGATCTACAACAAGTTTGTGAAATATCTTGAAAGTCAACATGTAATCGCCATCGACTCGACCGGTAAGGACTTTGATACCGATGTGCATGAGGCGGTGACAATGTTTCCTGCACCCGATCCCTCAATGAAGGGCAAGGTGATCGACACGACCATCAAGGGGTACAAGATCAATGACAAGGTGTTGCGCCATGCCAAGGTGGTTGTTGGCAGCTGACGTGTGCGGCAGTCGCCTCGATATTATCATTAAGAATCAGCAAAACTAGAGATAAGAGACAAAAAATACTATGGCTCAAAAAAGAGATTACTATGAGGTGCTTGGGGTGGAAAAGAATGCCACTGCCGATGACTTGAAAAAAGCCTATCGCAAACTGGCCATCCAATACCATCCCGACAAGCAGCAGGGCAAGAGCGATGCCGAGAAAAAGGCCGCCGAGGAAAAATTCAAGGAGGCAGCCGAGGCTTATAACGTGCTGAGCGACCCTGAAAAGCGCGCCCGATATGACCAGTTTGGCTTTGCGGGTGAGCAGATGGGTGGCGGTGGCTATGGCGGCGGCATGTCGATGGACGATATCCTGCGCCAGTTTGGTGACCTGTTTGGCGGTTTTGGCGGCTTCGGCGGCTTCGGTGACTTCTTTGGCGGCGGTGGCGGTGGCCAATCACAGCGCGTGAAGCGCGGCACCGACTTGCGCGTGCGCGTCAAGATGACACTCAATGAGATTGCCAAGGGTGCCGAGAAGAAATTGCGCATACCTCGCATGAAGTCTTGTGACCACTGCCATGGTACGGGTGCCAAGGATGGAACGGCACTGGAGACCTGCCCCACCTGTCATGGCTCGGGCGTTGAGGTGCGCATGCAGCGCACCATGTTCGGTACCATGCAGTCCCAGAGCGTTTGCCACACCTGTGGCGGTAGTGGCAAGCACATCAAGGAGGTCTGCCCCCATTGCCACGGCAAGGGCCTCTTGCGCAAGGAGGATGTGGTCAACATCAGCATTCCCGCTGGTGTGGCCGACGGCATGACGCTGCGCATGGGCCGCCAGGGCAATGATGCCCCTGGTGGAGGCGTCCCTGGCGACTTGCTCGTTGTGATTGAAGAAGTGCGTGACGCACAACTCACCCGTGATGGCAACGACTTGATCTACAACCTCATGCTCGATATTCCCACGGCAGTCCTGGGCGGCAAGGTGGATGTGCCCACCGTCGATGGTAAGGCTCGTGTCACGATTAAGCCTGGCACTCAGCCTGGCAGCATCCTGCGCCTGAGAGGTAAGGGCCTGCCCTCGCCCGAGTGCTATGGAACCGGAGACCTGCTCATCAATGTCATGGTCTATATGCCCGAGAAGTTGAACGATAAGGAGAAAGAGGCCATCACCATGCTCCAGAACAGCGGCGAACACGTCAAGCCCAGCGATGGTGATAAGAGCCGTATCTTCTCCCGCCTGCGCCACATCTTTGACTAACAACTCTTAACTCCCAACTAAAAATGCCCCGTCACGACCACCGAGTACCCCGCAACGACGACAAGGCCGTCGTCCGCGAGGTCCAGCATCCCGACACGTTGCTCAATTTTGTTATGCACTGCCTGGACGGCATCAGCCGCAACAAGGCTAAATCGATTCTGGCCCACGGCGGTGTCATCGTGGATGGCCAGGTGCAGTCTCACGTCGATTACCCACTCGATGAGGGGTGCGTGGTTCAGATACGTCGCCATGCCCGTCCCTCGTCGGCCAACAGTCCCCACTATCGCATTGTCTATGAGGACCGCTGGATTGTCGTGGTCGATAAACAGCAGGGGGTATTATCGATGCCGGTAGGAGCCGGCAGCTTGAACATGAAGACCCTGCTCGACCGTCATTTTACCGAGACGCGCCAGCGGTGCACAGCCCACGTGGTGCACCGCCTGGATTGCCGCACATCGGGCCTTATGGTTTATGCCAAGAGTGTGGATGTGCAGCAGCAGATGACAGCCGACTGGCATTCCACCATCATCGACCGCCGTTATGTCGCTGTGGTCGATGGCGTGATGGAGGAGCCGGCGGGCAAGGTGGAGAGTTGGCTGCATGACACCGACCGCATGATTGTAGTGAGCAGTCCGGTTGATGACGGTGGCAAGTGGGCCGCTACCGAGTGGGAACTCGTTGAGCAGGCCGATAATCGCTCATTGCTGTTCCTGCATCTGCTCACTGGACGCAAGAACCAGATACGCGTCCACATGGCCGATATCGGTCATCCTGTGGTGGGTGATGGCAAATACGGCCACCAGGATGATCCTGGCAGCCGCATGTGTCTGCACGCCTTCCGGCTGGCATTCTACCATCCCGTGACAGGCGAGCCGTTATACTTTGAAACCCCGATTCCACGCTTCTTTGGCACAGCGCTTCACGCCAAGCCATAACCGTCATCAGAACGGAGTCAGAACGGAGGTTTAATGGGGTGAGTCTCCCCATCATCATCATTTGATTCTTGTTCCCCAGTGTGGGCGTCAGCATTCTCGTTGCGCTGGCGCAGGTCCTTGATGTGGGCCAGCTCGCGGATGGCGTAATCGGCATTGTCCTCCTCGTTGAGCATCTGGGTAAAGATTTTCTCGGCTTTGTCCAGTTGGTTGAAGTTGATGAAGGCATAGCCGCGGCGACGGCGCAGGAAATTGATGAAGTCCTTGATGTTGTCGGGCATGTCATCATCCTCGCCAAAGTTGTGTTTCACCTCGTCCATCACTGCCTCGGTGTAGCTGAACAGTCGTACGTCCTTGCCATTGGCCATCATATTGACCATCTCCATCGTGTGGCGGATGTTGCCATCGTTGCTGGTCAGGTCAAGGTAGTAGAAGGCCTGCTTGTATAAGCCCAACTCATTGTAGCAGAATCCCAATTTATAGGAGACCTCCAGGAATGTGCGCCGTTGATCGGTCGTCATCTCAAAGAAGTCCTCACGGTAGCTGTTGTACACGTTCTCCAGATGCAGGATGGCTTCATAGTAGCGCTCGCTGTTGAAGCACTGCTGACCCCAATACAGGTTGTAAGCAATATCAGCCTGAGCCACCTGGCACAGCATGCGTTGGTCCTCGGTCAGGCTCTCTTGCTCACCATGGCTGGCCTTGAGCTGGGCATCGGTCCACATGTAGTGGAACTCTAGTTCCTGCTGGTGGCCGTCGGCACGGTCCAGGGCAATCATGAGGCTCGTGCTGTGGGGATAGCGTTCCTCGTTGCTCAGGGAGTTGATGCGGCTGGCATTGCTCACGGGGAACGTGATGACCAGGCGGGTGTACAGGGAATGGTCATCCTCACCCTCGGCGGTGAACAGGATAGTAGCCACTTGGTTTTTCTCGTCCTTGCCACGCCGGTAGTGCACGTCGAGCAGGGCATAGTCTTGCGTGAAGTGTGCCTGCTTGCCCTCGCCATTGATCAAGACGCGTCGCAGGTCAAACTGCTTGATGTCCTCGGTGTCGGTAAAGTGCTGGCTCTGGTTGGGAGCTGTCAGGTTCATCTGGACAAACGTGGCGTCGGGCATTGGGCTGAGGACGTCTATCAGGCTGCTCAGCGTGAGGTGCGAAGCACTGGCCAACTGACCAATGGCTGGAGAGCTATTCTGGTGGGATAGCTCAAGGCGGCGCAGCATGAACATCTCGTGATGGTGCTTATAGAGCTCGCTCTCAATATCGATGTTCTCATAGTCCTTGCTGATGGACACGGCTTCGTCATAGTCACGTATCCAATGACGCTGGAAGTGGAACGCGGCTTTTAACTCGCTCAACATCGTGATGGCGTCAAACTTGTTGTTAAAGAAGGAGAGATGAACGCTCACCTGGTTGTCCTCGTGGTCGAGAGAATAGGTGAACTTGAACAGGATATTGCTGCTATTGTGGTCGTTGCACTTGGTGCGCACTAGCGGAAGCTGGGAAACGGGGACTGTGGTGATGGAGGGAAATGTCACTTCGATGCAGTCGTCCTGCTTGCGGACAGCGGCGATAAAATGGCCAGCTTGGAACTCAAAGTTAAAGTAGGTCACACCGTTCTCCTTCTCCTCGTTGACAGTGTAACTGCAGTTGTAATCTTTGAGAAATTGTTCAAAGTTAGCCTTTATTGAGTCTTTTTTCTTCCTACTAATGCGCATAATGATGGATGTGTTTAAACGGGCAAATGTACTTCAATACTGCAATTATCGTGCCAACCGAAGGCCATGATGCTTGCATCAATGGCTAAGGTGCCGCCGATAATTCAATCTTATCGTGCTAAGGTGGGGAATGTGCCGCCAAAATAGCGGCGCTGCAGTCCCAGATAGGCCGCGGTGTCAAGTTTCATCATGTTGTGCCAGCGGTCAAGACTATCGCACAAGCCTTGACGCTCCTTAGACACGATCCAAGACTGGAACTGTGATAGGCTGATGGCTACCGAGCGGTCCAGATTGGGCAGGCGTGATGCCATGGCACGGGCAATGGAACGGTTGACAACGGCATATCGTATCTCGCCACCTGCCACCATCATCATCAACTGCTCGGGCCCATACTGCTCATCCACGTGGACATAGATCGTGTCGCCAATCTCGCGGCTCAAGCTGGCAATGCGGGTTATCATGGGTGACCCCTTCACTACCCACACGGTGTCGCCTGCCAAATCCAGTTGGGAGTGGATGGCGCGGCTGTCACGGCGTTGCACAAGCACCTGCTGGTCGATATAGATGGGCTCGGTAAAGGCAAAGCGCACGGTGTCGCGTGCGGTCATGGGGAACTGGGCCACGACGATGTCATAGCGGCCACTCTCCAGACCCGTGAGGGCTTTTTCCAGTGTCACAATGGGGTGGAACTTCATGGGAACACCCACACTGTCGGCCATCCTGCGCAGCAGGTCGTAATTGTAACCTCCCAGAGTGTCATCATAGGAGTAATAGGTCACGGGCGAGTACTCGATGGCAATGTCGAGGGTGTCGCCACCGCTGGGCTGCTCGGCGATGTCGGCAATGGGCTTGTCACACATGCTCAGGGCAATCATGAAGGCCACAACCATGGCCAGCAGTATCACATACAGTACTATTTGTCCCCGCTTGGCGGGATGCTGTTGTCTAATCATGAGGTGTTGTCACTGGTTTACAATCCGTTGATGTGTTGTTTCCAGAAGCCGCGGTTCCTGCGGCGGGCAAACGCATGGGTCGCCATGGGCAGCTGGCCACCTGTGAGGCGCATGGCCATCGTGGGATGGGACTCTATCGAGAAGTGAACGGCTTCCTGATAGGGGGCTATCAGCAGGGTCCCGGGGCGCAGCTCATTGATGCGCACCGACCACACCACGTCCTCAAAGTTCTCGCTCGTGCTGGTATCGCCTGCGGCGTGGGACAGCACATCGGCCAGTTCGATCGATGCGTCGTGCAGGTGCCGGGTGTGCCGCAAGGAGCACCCGCCATTGCCCACACGGTATTTCAGGTTGATGGGATGGCTGGCAGAGTGCCGCTTGCCCATCAGGCGCCGCATCATGTAGATGGCACGACGCGGTAGGTTCCATCCGCTCACATCGCTGGTGGCGGGCAGCCATGGGGCACCGATGTAGTCATAGCCTCGCTGGCACCATTGCTCCAGTTCGTCCCTGAAGACATACACGTCACACTGGCAGATGAAGATGTAGCGGGAATCCAGGAAACGGCGATACAGGTCGGTCGAGAGCATCAGGCGGTTATAGCCCTCACGTCCGGCAAAAAAGCTGTCCTCAAATGACTCAACGCGGTATCGCGGGGCGCCTCCGATGAGGTCTGGCAATGCCGATAGGTCAAGACTCTCGGGCTTGATGATAGTGATGTCGTGATGTGCAAGCACCTTGAAGCACTGCCGCAGTGCGAGCAGTTCAGTATCACTCAAGTTGAGGGTGTACAACGGAATAACGACCGTCACCAGCCGCTGTTCACCATGGTTGATATGTCCCGTGATGCTATCCATATAATTCCATCAGCAAAATTACCACAAAAACCTGGATCCACCAAGCACTCTTGTATAATACCGCTGGCTCCCCATCATGGGAACCAGCGGTAGAAGTATGAGGTTATGTATTGGGATGACGCGGTTTAGCGGGCATTGTAGGCCTCAAGGGCTTTTTCAAGCACCACGAGGGCACGCTTCAGGTCGTCAATCTTGAGCACATAGGCCATGCGCACCTCGTCCTTGCCCAGGCCTGGGGTGGCATAGAAACCGCTGGCAGGAGCCATCATCACGGTCTCGCCCTCGTAGTTGAACTCCTCAAGGCACCAGCGGCAGAAGTCGTCGATGTCCTTCACCGGCAGCTTGGCAACGGTGTAGAAGGCACCCATGGGCATCGGGCTGAAGACTCCGGGAATCTTGTTCAGACCCTCAACCAGGCAGTTGCGACGGGCGATGTACTCGTCATACACGGCCTTGTGGTAGGCCTGTGGAGCGTCGAGCGATGCCTCGGCAACGATTTGTCCCAGCAGGGGAGGACTCAGACGGGCCTGAGCCAGTTTCATGGCGGCAGCACGCACTTCCTTGTTGCGGGTGATAAAGGCACCGATGCGGATGCCGCACTCGCTATAGCGCTTGGACACACTGTCGATCATGATCACGTTGTTCTCGATTCCCTCCAGGTGCATGGCGCTGGTGTAAGGCGCATCGCTGTAGATAAACTCGCGATACACCTCGTCGGCAAACAGGAACAGGTCATATTTCTTCACCAGGTCGCGCAGGCGCATGAGCTCCTCGCGGCTGTACAGGGTACCGGTGGGGTTGTTGGGGTTGCAGATCATGATGGCGCGCGTGCGCTCGTTGATGACCTTTTCAAACTCCTCGACGGGAGGCAGAGCAAAACCGTCCTCGATGTGGGTCGTGATGGTGCGTACCACGGCGCCGGTCTCGCAGGCAAAGCCCATGTAGTTGGCATAGGCGGGCTCGGGGATGATGATCTCGTCACCAGGGTTGAGGCATACCATGAAGGCCATCTGCACGGCCTCACTGCCGCCACAGGTCACGATGATGTCATCAACATTCAGGTTGATGTCATAGCGCTTGTAGTAACCTACCAGCTTCTCCAGATACTGGGGATAACCCTGTGAGGGGCTGTATTCGAGCACCTTGCGGTCAACGTGCTTGAGCGCTTCCAGACCTTCTTCGGGAGTGGGCAGGTCGGGCTGACCGATGTTGAGGTGATACACTTTGATACCGCGTTTCTTGGCGTCGGCTGCAAACGGGGCCAGCTTCCTGATGGGCGATGCCGGCATCTTCACGCTGCGTTCTGATAGTTTAGGCATAATTAGTTATTAAAAATAGTGTTAATGATATTGTTGAAAAGTCGTTTTGTTCTATGCCGACAAAATTACTATAAAAATTGAACAACTCGAACACAAAAGCGCACAAAATGTGATTTCTTATAATTCCACCCTCATTATAATAGCTGGGGACAAAAGAAGTGCGGATGCAAAATAAAAGATGTCCCAGTTGTCAAATAGTTGTCCGTGTTGTCTGAAAAACAGGCTCAGTTGACAAAGTTGACGCTCACGCCCACTTGCAGGCGGGCTGGGTTGAGGGGATAGTGGGGGATGGCAAAGTAGGCATCGCCGCTCTTGATCTTCTGGTTGAAGTGGGTCCAGGCAACAAAAAAGCGGGCCTGCTTCATCTTGAAGTTGGCATACAGGTTCATGATGGCAAAATTGCCGCATTCCATCTCACGCTGGCTGTGGAAGGTCATCGTGGCGGGGTTGTAGGTTGGGGCATAGTACTTGGTGTAGTAGTTACCGTCAACACCCATCTGCACGTGCAGCACGCGGGCGATGGTAAACGTGGCGTACAGGTTGCTGTAGATCGCAAACTTGGGCAGCGGCAACACCTGATCGTTGCTGCTCGTCTGCAACGTGAGGCTGTTTTCCCAGTTGAAGGCCTTGAAGTGCAAGCCTTGTCGCCACCGGGCACTGAAGACGTGGATGGCGCCGCTGTGCTGGGCGGGCAAGCCAGCACCGTCAAAGTAGATGTAGTCGGTCAAGGTCTCATAGCCCACACCCACGTTAGTCCACGAGAAAGGAATGTCAAGCTCGCCGCCCACGCGCACGCGCTTGGTCTTGGAGAAGTCGTTTTCCCACACGTAATGGTTAGAGACAAAATTCTTCAACAGGTAAGGCACTGACTGGTTCTTGAAGTAGCCGTAGCCCTTGATGCTCACGGTGTCGCCCAGCAACTTGAAGCGTGTGGTCACGTCGCCCGAGATATCCACCTCGCCGGCTGCATCGCCCACCACGCCAAATTGTGCCGTGGCGTTGTAGCGCAGCAGCGAGCCGCGTTGCTTGGTGAGCTGGCCACCCAGCCACAGCAGGTTCTGCGTCACGCGGTGAGGAACAATGGCGGGAATGATGTCAAGGCCATCGGGCAATGTGCCGCCAGTGACACTATCGGTCACTTGGGTAAAGCGCCTCACCTCGTGGGTACCATAGACGGCAAACCCGAATTTGGCATACTTGTTGAAACCCTCCAGCATCGACACGCCCACGGTGTTGCGCAGCCGCCAGTAGCTGGTTTGCTCATCGGTGCCACCCAGACCCAAATAGGTGTGGTCAAACGAGAGGGTGTCCTCCCTGCCCGAACTGTTGAGGAACTGGTGCTTGCTGTGCTTGAAGTCGAGTGTCCAGATGAAGCTCGTCACGGGTACATAGGTGCGGTCGATAACAGTGTCGGTCACGCTGTCACGGCGATAGCGGTAGAAGCCCACCTTGTAGCGCTGGTTCAAGTACAACTGGCTACCCTCCAGATGGCTGTGGGCACTGCTCATCAGGGTGGGGATGCTCTTGTTATCGACGCGGGTCACGCCGCCCTGCACCTCGGCTGGATCGGTGATGTAGCGGTCATCGGTGATGCCGCCGCTCTCCTTGGTGGTGTAGTTGTAGTGGTTGAAGAAGGCTTGCATCTCGTAGCGGTCTCCCATGTGTGACCCAAACAGGCGCCATGTGAAGTCCTTGTCGGCCTGCACATCGTAGGAACCCTTGCTGTAGATGTAGTCCAGACCACCGCCCACCTGGGTCCTGCGGTCCACATTGCCTGAGAATTCCAGTTGCGTGCGATCCAGGTTGCTGTACTTGTCGCCGCCCGTCGAGTGGCTGAGCAGCGTCATGGGGATGCGCGTGTTGTAGTAACGCATCGTGCCCGTGCCATGCATCCAGGCCATGATAGCGTCTTCAAAGAAGAACTCGCTCGTCATGGGTCGCTCAAAGAAGATTTGGTTTTGACCGGGTGCGCCATAGTTGCCTGTCGTTGCCCAGGCGTCGCTCACCATCGATGGCACCATCGTGCGGTGATAGTTCAGATGGATGGTGTCGATGGTCGAGGGATAGTGCAGGCCCAGGGGCTCACTCACGCTCCATGCTACCGAAGGCTCCACCCGTTGTTTCTTGGCCTTAGCGGGCTTGGAGGTCTCCTGCGTGAATTGAGCCACCGCGACATTGAGCATCGCGGCAACCACCATCACTATGACAAGCATCATTTTTCTCATTGCGGTGACAAAATTAGTGCAAGGTGAGCGATTTGCCAAATTATGGTCGATAAAACAATTCCAGCAAGGCTGCAATGGATGCCAGAATGAGCAATAAGCCACAACAGTAAAAAGAAAAGTACAATAAACACAAGGTATTCTTTTTCAGAATATTGTATTTATCGTACTTGTCGTTTCCCTTTGGTCAAGGCGGAGTGACCGAGAAGTTACACATGATACCCTATGAAACTGTCCGATATGACAAATAGTTAAATTTCAGGTAATTAGAGCTCTTAAAGTCTCAATTTGACAAGTTAAATCTTATGGAATCTCACAAAAGGGGGGACCTCCTGAGAAATGTAAATGCGGCAACCAATTCGATGGGAGAAAGTTCAGAAAAAATCGGGCCAACAGATTCTGCCGATGAGGAGGGAATGAGCATTGACAACGAAAACTATCTGTTTGTACTGCTGGAACCATTACAAGGGCATAATCAGGAAAAGGGTCGAGACTGATTTCTCTCAATTACCGACCAGTTCAACATCATGCGCAACTATGCCAAGCAGCACATCGGTTTCTTCACAAGAAAACAATAAAGACAACTAGAACAACTCCAACAACTGTCAATCAAAAAGATAGTTGTCTAAGTTGTTCCAGTTGTTTTTTATTATAAAAATGGCTGGCCCTTATTATTTGCACTTTACATGGGAAAACCCTACCTTTGCCATTGGATTACAAGCGATCCGCAACATTGCATAATAACACCAGGAAAATAACAACTAAACAATACCTCATCATGAAACATCTCATCAAAGCCACCCTCCTGCTGCTGGCCCTATTACTGCCAACCCTCACCCACGCCCACGACATCGAAGTCGACGGCATCTACTACTACATCATCGGCACCACCG
>Ga0310691_10002540_pt1 | contig 23963 bp, 19 predicted proteins | sample 176DNAGHGlowgp2_FD_203887 | JGI IMG/M metagenome (GOLD analysis project Ga0310691, IMG submission 203887) | Sheep rumen microbial communities from Palmerston North, Manawatu-Wanganui, New Zealand - 1766 DNA GHGlow gp2 (v2) (version 2) | ecosystem: Host-associated > Mammals > Digestive system >...
TGTGGAGCGGATCCGGATAGGTTGAGCCGTCTCCATAATAATACACATCTCCAAAAGCGCCGGCCTGGAAGCCGTTGTCCCTGGAATATGTGGCTGTGGGCAGGACGCCAAAGCTCCAGCCCTTCTTCATTTCCTTCTGTTCCTCTTTCTTTTCCTGTGCAAAGGCCGGTAAAATGGCGGCCATAAGCAGCAGAGCAGCAATGATTTTTTTCATGAATATAGTTTTAGTTAGTTAGTTAATAATAGTCAACAATTTAGTTAATAATAGTCAACAATAATCTACAAAATTACGAATATTTTTGTTATTTTCCCTATTTCCCCTTAAATTCGTAACATGAAAACAAAACTAGTCCGGATGCTGGCCGCCATCCTTGCACTCTGCGGCATTCTATCAGCCTCCTGCGCCTCCAAGAATACGGAGCGCGTCATTCTGGGAGACGAACAATTCAGCGAGTACCTTCCCCTTTTGGAAGGACAGAGAGTGGCTATTTTCAGCAACCAGACCGGTCTGGTGGGAAACACCGGAACGCACATCCTGGACACCCTCATCGCCCAGGGCGTGAACGTCACCGCCATCTTCTCTCCGGAGCATGGCTTCCGGGATTTGGCCGATGACGGGTCGCACGTGGCAGACGGCGTGGAGCCCGTGACGGGCGTCCCCATCCTCTCCCTCTACGGCGGGGCCGGCGGCAACCATCCCACCGCACAGGCTATGGACATGTTCGACGTACTCATCGTGGACATCCAGGACGTAGGCCTCCGCTTCTACACCTACTATATCACCATGTGTCACCTGATGGACGCCTGCGGGGAAGCCGGCAAGCACATGGTCCTCCTGGACCGCCCCAACCCCAACGGCATGTACGTGGACGGTCCCATCCTGGATATGAGCCTCAGGAGCGGCGTGGGCCACCTGCCCATCCCCACCGTACACGGCCTCACACTGGGAGAACTGGCCCGCATGGCCCAGGGAGAGAAATGGCTCAAGGAAGGCAACAACTGCAAGCTCACCGTCATTCCCTGCAAGAACTACACGCACCAGACGCTCTATGAACTCCCGGTGCGTCCCAGCCCCAACCTGCCCAACATGCAGGCCATCTACCTCTACCCCTCCCTCTGCGGTTTCGAGGGCACGGTGGTAAGTTTGGGGCGCGGCACGGACAAACCCTTCCAGCAGTACGGCCATCCGGCCTTCAAAGGGAAGTACGGCTACAGCTTCACGCCCCAGAGCGTAAAGGGTTCCTCCAATCCCCCGCTGCTGGGCCAGGAGTGCTTCGGCGTAGATTTATCGGCCCTTTCCCAAAAGGAAATCCGGGAGAAGAAAATGGACCTCTCCTACATTATCAGCGCCTATTCCATCATGAAGGAACAGGGCCAGGAGGCCGGTTTCTTCCGCCGTTTCTTTGACCTGCTGATGGGCCAGCGCTACATCCGCGAAATGATTGAAAACGGCGCCACCGAGCCGGAAATCCGGGCCCGATGGCAAGCCGACGTAGAGGCCTTCCTGCTTCAGCGAAGGCCCTACCTCCTTTACGAGGAATAGCCCTACAGGAGAATCTTGAAGCGGAATCCGCGGGAGGTGGTTTCCTCAATCACCTCCTTCACCCGGGAACGGATGCCGTCCAGCGCGGAGTCGTCCTTCAGCGGAGAGGACGATATCCCCTCAATCATGAAATCCATGGCCGTATCTCCGGTAAGCTCGGTGTAAGTGAGGCGGAACGTAAGGGGACGGATTTCTTTCAGGTGCCCAAGAAGCATCTCGACGGCAATCTCTTCCGCCACGTCCACCTTGTCCGGCAGGTTGTACTTAATCCAGAACTGCTTGATTTCCGTCTCCATCTGATAGTAGTCGAAGGTGTCCGTATTATCAATCTCATAGACGATTTTCTGGATACGGTTCACAAAGGCCTTGGTGGCGCTGCGCTTGGGATGCTCGAAGATCTGCTCTGCCGGGCCGTCCTCATAGATAATACCCTCGTTCATGAAGAAGATGCGGGTGCTCACATCCCGCGCAAAACGCATCTCATGCGTGACAATGAGCATGGTAAGCCCTTCTTTGGCCAGCGAGCGGATAACGCTGAGCACCTCCCCCACCATGGTGGGGTCCAGGGCCGATGTGGGCTCGTCAAAAAGCACCACCTCGGGGTGCATGGCCAGGGAGCGGGCAATGGCCACACGCTGCTTCTGCCCGCCGGAAAGGGCGGAAGGATAAACATCGGCCTTCTGGGCCAGGCCCACTTTCCTGAGCAGTTCCATGGCCTCCTGCCGGGCCTGCTCTTCGGAGAGTTTCAGCAGCTGCATGGGCGCATAGGTAATGTTCTCAAGCACCGTCATGTGCTCAAAAAGGTTGAAGCTCTGGAACACCATGCCCATTTTCCGGCGCATCTTGTGCAGCGGATAGCCCTTCACCATGATATTTTCCCCGTCTACCCAGATTTCTCCGGAGGTGGGCGGTTCCAGCATGTTGATGGCCCTCAGGAGCGTGCTCTTACCGGTTCCGGAAGGGCCGATGATACTGATGACCTCTCCCTTCTGAATTTCACAGTTGACATCTTTGAGAACCGTCAGGGTCTGGCCGTCGGGATTCTTGAAAGTCTTGCTTAAATGTTTGATGCTTATCATATTACTTCTTGGAAAGGAAAAGGTTCAACAGGAGTCTTAGCAGCCAGGCCAACACAAAATACAAGATGGTGACCACCAGCAGCGGAATCAGCGCGTCAAAGGTGCGGCTGCGGATGAGGTCGCTGGCACGGGTGACATCCTGGATGGCGATATAGCCCACAATGGAAGTACTCTTCAGGAGGGACACACATTCGCCCGTATAGAGCGGCAGGCCCTTCTGGAGAGCCTGGGGGAAGACGATGCCCATGAACGTCCTGAAGGGCGTAAAGCCCAGGCTCAGGCCGGCTTCCGTCTGCCCGGCGGGCACGGAGGAAATGGCCGTATCAAAGATATTACCCGCCGCAGAGGCAAAGCAGAGGGCGAAGGTGACCACCGCCACCAGGGAGGCGTCCAGGCCGGTATCGGCAAAGACCACGTAGAACAGAATGAGAAGCAGCACCAGGGTGGGAATGCCGTTGATGAAATCTCCGTACAGCCCGGCCAGGGAACGGAGCCACCTCCGGCTGCTGCGCCGGCAGGCGCAAACCCCTACGCCCAGGACGGTGCCCAGCAGAATGGACAGAAGGGTTATCTTGATTGTTTCCAACAGGCCGTCTGTCAGCAGTTTCCAGCGGTTTTCCGTCACCAGGTTCATTTTCAGGCGTTCCGCAAGGCTCAAGCCCGCCCGGGCTTCCGTGTTCTGGACAAAATAGCCGGGACGGCAGCGGTAGTAAGGAATCGTGAAATCTACGGATTTCTTGCGTTCTTCGGTAATATACAGGCAGGCGGCCACCACGTCGCACTGGCCCGTGTTCAATGCCACCAGGGCCGATGAGAATTCCTGGTATTTCATATCGAAAGGCCGGCCGCTCCAGATGGCGAATCGACGGAGCACATCGGCATCCATCCCCTTCCATACCCCGCCTTCCGACAAAAAACAGACGGGCTCCAAATTGGTGGCCGTCAGGCAGCGGAGGGGCTTGCTGCTGCCTTCCAGGGCCTGGGCGGGATATTCGGGTGCGGGGGTTCCCTTGAGCCAGTGGGAGATGGTGGCCTCCAGGCTGCCGTCGGCCTTGGAGGCGGAAAGGAAGCGGTTCATCTGCTCCAGCAAGGCAGCGTCTCCCTTGCGCACGGCAAATGCGACGTCAAAGCTTTCTTCTCCCCGGAACGCCATGGAAAGGTTCAGCCGCTTCAGCATCGTCTCGCTAAAGGTCACCTCGTCGGTCACATAAACGTCGGCCTTCCCCTGGGTGAGGGCCAGGACGGCATCGGCCTCCGTGTTGACGCGAAGCAGGGTAAGGTCTTCACAACCTGAATATTTCTGGTCGTAAAAGGTACCGGCCGATGTAGTCAGCACCAAATCGTGGAGGTCTTCCTCCGAACGGAGCTCCCGCGAGGTCTTGCTTTGGGGCGAACACGCAAGCAAGGCGAGGGCGGCAGTCAGTAAAAAGGGATATTTCATGATATATACTTAAACGGACAAAAGTACAATTTTTTTTCAAAAATCCCTATCTTTGCAGGAGTGTTTAAGAAGAATAGATAAAATAATGACAATGAAACGTATTGTAAGCTTCTTGATTCCTTTTCTCATGCTGCAGGCCTGTACCTCTTCCTTCAACGAAAAAGACAGAATCCTTTCCTTTGAGGGAATTGAAAACGCCCGCGAGCTGGGCGGCCTGGTGATGCAGGACGGACGCAGCGTCCGTAGCGGCAAACTGGTCCGTTCCGGAGAACTTTCCAAAGCCACCGACGCCGACGTGGCCATCCTGAAAAAACGTTTCGCCCTCAGCGATGTCTTCGATTTCCGTTTTGAGGGAGAGCGCAATGCCAAGCCCGACCGGCAGATGGAAGGCGTCAGCAATACCTGGCTCTCCACCCTTCCGGAGGCTTTTGTGACCGCTTTCGCCTCCGGCCGGGCCGACAGCACCACCGTGCAATCGGCCAACCTGCTGGAAGCCCTGGCCTCGTATGCCTTCCTTCCGCAGGCCCAGCAGATGGCCCAAAAGCTTTATCCCGCCATCGTGACGGACACCACCTCGCAGAAGCGCTACGGAGAATTCCTCCGGGGCGTGCTGAAGGCCGATGGCGGCGCCCTCTGGCACTGCTCCCAGGGCAAAGACCGCTGCGGATGGGGTTCGGCCTTTGTGCTGGCCGCCCTGGGCGCCAGCCGTGAAACCATCGTGAAAGACTTCGCCCTCTCCAACGAATCCTACGCCCCGGCCATCGAGGCCTTGTCGGCCAAGATTGTGGAAAAAGGCGGCGGCGAGCCCGAACTGGGCTTCATCCGCTCCATGATTGGCGTAAACGTAGAGAACTTCGAGAGCACGCTGGACCTCATTGACCAGCAGTACGGCTCCCTCCAGGCCTATCTGGAAAAGGCCCTGGGCTTCAGCGCCGAGGAGCAGGAACAGATGAAGCGGAAGTATCTGCGGTAAACAAAAAAGAGCCGGGCGCTGCCTGACTCTTTTTTTGTACCCCCGCTCGGAATCGAACCGGGACCAACGGAACCGGAATCCGTTATTCTATCCTTTAAACTACAGGGGCATCCCGTTAAAGGACCACAAAGTTACTTCTTTTTTTCGAAATGGCAAATTATGAAGACAGTCTTAAATATATTATTGACGGCAGCATCGGCCTGCATCCTCTCTTGCACGGAAAAACCTGCCTTTACAGACCGGGAGCGAACCGTCATTGGCAGCAGTGACTCCCTGATGTATGTGACGGTGCTGCCGGAAGACAGCCTGATTCTGAGGAGCAGGAGCACGGAGCTGGGCCCTGCGGAACTTCGCTCTCCGGAGCTTGAGGCACTCATGGCCAAAATGTTATACACTGTGAAGCATCCCTCGCAGGACGGGGTGGGCATTGCCGCGCCGCAGGTGGGCATAGACCGCCGTATCTTCTGGGTGATGCGAATGGACAAGGCCGGCGAGCCCTTCGAGTGTTATCTGAACCCGCAGATGGACAGCCTCTGGGGAGAAGTGACCCACGGGCCGGAAGGCTGCCTGTCCGTTCCGCCCATGCGGGGACTGGTCCCCCGCTATGACCACGTTCGCATCACCTACACCCATCCCCGGACACTGGAAAGGGTGACGGAGACAGTGGTGGGTTACACCGCCATCATCTTCCAGCATGAGTACGACCATTTGGAGGGAACCCTGTACATAGACAAGGCCGATACGCTCTTCCGCCACGATGCCTGGGCCCGCGAGAGAAGCGCTTTCCGCTACGAGAAACCTGCCTGGTGGCCGGAGAAATAATAAATTAGGTGAATTGCGGTTTTTTCGCTATCTTTGTAAGATATAATAAAGCAAATGAAAACCGCCTATATTTTCCCCGGCCAGGGTTCCCAATTTCCGGGAATGGCCCAAGATTTATACCCTCTGCACCGGGAGCTGATGGAAAAAGCCAACAGCATCCTGGGCTTCCGCATTACGGACGTCATGTTTGAAGGCTCGGCCGATGAACTGAAGGCCACCCGCGTCACCCAGCCTGCCATTTTCCTGCACAGCGTGGTGCTGGCCCTGGCCATGCACGAGCGACCGGACATGGTGGCCGGGCATTCGCTCGGAGAATTCTCCGCCCTGGTGGCTGCCGGAGCCATGAACTTCGAAGACGGCCTGAGGCTGGTGGCCATCCGTGCCGCCGAAATGCAGAAATGCTGCGAGAAGGCACCCGGAGCCATGGCCGCCATCATCAAACTTCCGGACCAGGTAATTGAAGAGGTCTGTGCCTCCATCCCCGGCGTTGTTCCGGCCAACTACAACTCCCCCGGCCAGGTGGTCATCTCCGGAGAAGAAGCCGCCGTCGACCGTGCCTGCGCCCTTCTGAAGGAAAAGGGGGCCAAACGCGCTCTCAAGCTCCCCGTAAGCGGAGCCTTCCACTCCCCGCTCATGGAACCGGCCCGTGCAGAGCTGGCCCGCGCCATCGAGGCTACGCCGTTCCACAAGCCCGAATGCCCCGTTTACCAGAACGTATCGGCCCTTCCCACCACAGACCCGGAGCAGATTAAATCCAACCTGCTCCTGCAGCTCACCTCCCCCGTCCGTTGGACGCAGACCGTCCGGAACATGGCGGCGGACGGAGCCGCCCGCTTTGTAGAACTGGGCCCCGGAGAGGTGCTGGGCGGCCTTGTAAAAAGAATTCTTCCGGAAGAAGGAACACTCATCGAAAGCATCACCACTTGCCAATAAAGACATAAAATATATGAGAAACAAGTTTCAGGGCAGTCCTTCTGCGCGATCGTTGTCTGGGCCTGAGAATAGCTTTTTGATTGTCCGCTTTTTTTCACTAAATTTGCAGACAATCGTTTGTTTGAAGAAAAAATACAACAAATTATACTTACAATACACTAACTAATTATGGCTAAAGAAAAGAAATTCATCACCTGTGATGGTAACTATGCCGCCTCGAACATCGCTTACCTGTTCAGCGAGCACGCCGCCATCTATCCGATCACGCCCTCTTCCACTATGGCCGAGAACATCGACGAGTGGGCTGCTCACGGCAAAAAGAACCTCTGGGGAGAAACCGTGAAAGTGACGGAGATGCAGAGCGAGGCCGGTGCCGCCGGTGCCGTGCATGGTTCCCTGCAGGCTGGTGCCCTCACTTCCACCTTTACGGCATCCCAGGGTCTCCTGCTGATGATTCCCAACATGTACAAGATTGCCGGTGAAATGCTGCCCACCGTGTTCCACGTGAGCGCCCGCGCCCTCGCCAGCCACGCCCTCTCCATCTTCGGAGACCACCAGGACGTGATGGCCTGCCGCCAGACCGGTTTCTGTATGCTGGCCTCCGGCTCCGTACAGGAAGCCCAGGACCTGGCCGCCGTGGCTCACCTGAGCGCCATCAAGGCCAGCCTCCCCTTCCTGCACTTCTTCGACGGCTTCCGTACCTCCCATGAGATTCAGAAGATTGAAGCCCTGGACGAGGACGCCCTCCGCGAGATGGTATCCACCAAGGCCCTGGCCAAGTTCCGCGCCCGCGCCCTGAACCCGGACGCCCCCGTCACCCGCGGCACCGCCCAGAACGGAGACGTCTATTTCCAGGCCGTGGAAACCCGCAACCAGTGCTATGACGCCGTTCCGGACATCGTGGCCCGCTATATGGGAGAAATCACCGAACTCACCGGCCGCAGTTACCGTCCCTTCGAGTACTACGGTGCCCCCACCGCCGAAAACATCATCGTAGCCATGGGTTCCGTGACGGAGACCATCAAGGAAACCATCGACTACCTGGCCGGCCGCGGCCGCAAGTACGGTCTCATCACCGTCCACCTGTACCGTCCTTTCTCCGAGAAGTACTTCTTCTCCGTGCTCCCCAAGAGCGTACGCAAGATTGCCGTCCTGGACCGCACCAAGGAGCCCGGCGCCGTGGGAGAGCCCCTCTTCACGGACGTAAAGGCCCTCTTCCAGGGCAAGGACAACGTCCAGATTATCGGCGGCCGTTACGGCCTGTCCTCCAAGGACACCACCCCCGCCCAGATTGTGGCCGTCTATGACAACCTGGATGCGAAGGAGCCCAAGGCCGATTTCACCATCGGCATCGTGGACGACGTCACCTTCAAGAGCCTGCCCATCAAGAGCGAGGTTTCCATCGTGAAGCCCGGCACCACCGAGTGCAAGTTCTACGGACTGGGCTCCGACGGCACCGTGGGCGCCAACAAGAACACCATCAAAATCATCGGCTCCCATACCGACCTCTACAGCCAGGCCTACTTTGACTACGACTCCAAGAAGTCCGGCGGTTACACCTGCTCCCACCTGCGCTTCGGCGTGCAGCCCATCAAGGCTCCCTACCTGGTGAACACCCCCGACTTCGTGGCCTGCCACGTGCCTTCCTACCTGAAGAAGTATGATGTCCTGAAGGGCATCAAGGATGGCGGCACCCTCCTGCTCAACTCCCTCTGGGACGAGGAAGAAACCATCAAGAACATTCCCGACAACGTGAAGGCCACCATCGGCCGCAAGCACATCAAGGTGTACATCATCAACGCCACCAAGATTGCCGCGGAGATTGGCCTGGGCGGCAGAACCAACACCATCCTGCAGAGCGCCTTCTTCAAGATTACGAACATCATCCCCTACGAGGATGCCGTGAAGTACATGAAGGACGCTATCGTGAAGTCCTACGGCAAGAAGGGCGAGAACGTGGTGAACATGAACTACGCTGCCGTAGACCGCGGCGGAGAATATACGGAACTCCACGTTCCGGCCGATTGGGCCAACCTCACCGCCAAGTTCGAGAACCCCAACAAGGACCGTCTGGCTCCCGCCTTCGTGAAGGACATTGCCGACGTGGTGAACGCCCAGGCCGGTGACACCCTCCCGGTGAGCGCCTTCCTCCCCTATGCCGACGGCACCATGCCCGCCGGTACCGCCGCCTTCGAGAAGCGCGGCGTGGCCGTGAACGTTCCCACCTGGGATGCAGAAAAGTGTATCCAGTGCAACACCTGCGCCTTCGTGTGCCCGCACGCCGCCATCCGTCCTTTCCTCCTCACCGAACAGGAGGCCGCCAAGGTTCCCGCCAATGTGAAGCTGGCCCAGGGCAAGGCCAACCTGAAGGATTACAAGTATGCCATCGCCATCTCCGTGGACGACTGCACCGGTTGCGGCAACTGCGTGGATGTGTGTCTGGCCAAGCCCGAAAAGGCCCTCAAGATGATTCCTTACATCAATGACAAGGAAGACCAGGCCGCCTTTGACTACCTGAACAAGAAGGTGGGGTACAAGGAGTATGTGGACAAGAAGGCCAATATGAAGAACAGCCAGTTCGCACAGCCTCTGTTCGAGTTCTCCGGCGCCTGCGCTGGTTGCGGTGAAACCCCCAACATCAAGACCATCACCCAGCTCTTCGGAGACCACATGATGATTGCCAACGCCACGGGCTGCTCCTCCATCTACGGCGCCTCCTTCCCGGCCAGCCCTTACTGCACCAATGCGGCAGGTCACGGTCCGGCATGGGCTAACTCCCTGTTCGAGGACTTCTGCGAGTTCGGCCTGGGTATGAAACTGGGCTCGGACCGTGCCCGTGAGACGGTTGCCGGTGCCATGCGCAAAGCCCTGGAGTGCGAATGCTGCTCCCAGGACATCAAGGCCCTGGCCGCCAAGTGGCTGGAAGCCCCTCAGGATGCCGCCGCCACCCGCGAGGTAGCGGACAAGATTGTCCCGCTGGCCCAGGACTGCGACTGCGAAGCCTGCAAGAAACTGGTGGAATACCAGCACTTCATCCCGGCCCGCAGCCAGTGGATATTCGGCGGTGACGGTGCCTCCTACGACATTGGCTACGGCGGTCTGGACCACGTGCTGGCCAGCGGCGAGAACGTGAACGTGCTGGTTCTGGACACCGAGGTGTACTCCAACACCGGCGGACAGAGCTCCAAGGCCACTCCGGTGGGCGCCATTGCCAAGTTTGCCGCATCCGGCAAGAAGATTCGCAAGAAGGATTTGGGCATGATGGCCATCAGCTACGGCTACGTCTATGTGGCCCAAGTTGCCATGGGTGCCAGCCCGGTGCAGTTCTTCAACGCCGTCAAGGAGGCCGAGGCCTACGACGGTCCTTCCCTCATCATCGCTTACAGCCCTTGTATCAACCACGGCCTCAAAGCCGGCATGGGCCTGAGCCAGAAGGAAGAGAAACTGGCCGTAGAGTGCGGTTACTGGCATCTTTACCGTTACAACCCGGCTCTCGAGGGCACGGACAAGAACCCGTTCACCCTGGACAGCAAGGAACCCGACTGGAGCAAGTTCCAGGACTTCCTGAAGGGCGAGGTGCGTTTTGCATCCCTGTACAAGATGTTCCCGGAGAATGCCCAGGAACTCCTCAGCAAGACGGAAGAGTTTGCCAAGGTGCGCCTGAACACTTACAAGCGCCTGGCCGGAAAATAGTCCGTTTACTTAAGAAAGAAACGGTGGCCCGTCAAAAAGGCCACCGTTTTTTTATTTGGCGAAAACGCTGTTGAAAGCGTTGTTGGCAAGGTCGTAGGCTTGCTGAATCCTGCGGGCATAGCCCAGGAAGATTTCACCGGAAGGCGTGAGCCTGAGCTCCCGGCCCCGCTCAAAAAGCTCCACACCCAGGGCCTCTTCCAGCGCAGCCACCTGCGCACTAACCGCAGGCTGGGAAATGCCCAGCCCGGATGCGGCCCGCGTGAAATTCCTTTCTTTCTCCACCTCAAGAAAAGCACGGATTTTGCTATCTTCCAACATAGAAATAAAAAATTTTATCTTTTACAAAAATAATGTAAATTTGTGGGATAGAAAAACCTAATTTCATCTAAATATGAAGAGATTCTTTTTAGCCCTCGCCGCTCTGGCCGTCCTGGTTCCCCAGGCCCAGGCCCAGCAGCCCACCCGTGAGCAGATGGAAGCAGCCATTGCCCAGATGCCCAAAATCCCCAATTCGGATGCCGTAAAAATCGGCCGTCTTGACAACGGTCTCACTTACTACATCCGCCACAACGAACTGCCCAAGGGCCGTGCAGAATTCTACCTGGCCACCAATGTAGGTGCCATTCAGGAGATTCAGCCCCAGCAGGACGGCCTGGCCCACTTCCTGGAGCACATGTGCTTCAACGGCACCAAGAATTTCCCGGACAAGACCATTCTCAACTACCTGCGTTCCATCGGCGCGGAATTCGGCCGCAACATCAACGCCTCCACCGGTTTCGAGGAAACCCAGTACATGCTCAACAACATTCCCGTAGAGCGCGAGAGCGTGGTGGACAGCTGCCTCATGATTCTGGGAGACTATTCCCACTACGTGCTCAACGAGCCCAAGGAGATTGACGCCGAGCGCGGAGTCATCATCGAGGAGCGCCGCACCCGCCGCAACGCCTCCTGGCGTTCCATGGAGCGTTCCCTCCCCTACTACTTCGGAGCCGATTCCAAACTGGCCCAGTGCACGCTCATCGGCACGCAGGAGCACCTGGAAACCTTCAAGTACGAAAGCCTGAACGACTTCTACCACACCTGGTACCACCCCGGCAACCAGGCCGTGATTGTGGTAGGTGACGTGGACGTAGACCGCACCGAGGCCAAAATCAAGGAAATCTTCGGCGCCATCCCCGCCAAGGAGAATCCGCTGGCAAAGCCCATCCAGAGCATTGCCAACCATGCCGAACCCCGCGTAGGCATTATTACGGACCCGGAAACCACCGCCCCCTCCATCGAACTCATCTGGCACAGCGAAGCCATGCCGGAAAGCGTCAACGGAACGGCCCTGGGCCAGGTGACGGACCTTCTGGAGAGCATCATCCGCATGGTCATGCGCGAGCGTTTCAATGACATCACCTCCAAGCCCGGCTCCGCCTACCTGAGCGGCAGCTTCGGAGTGAGCGACCTTATCTACGAAGACATCGAGGCCGTCATGGGCGATGTCACCCTCCGGGAAGACAATATCCTGGGCGGTTTCAAGGACTTCTACACGGAGCTGGTACGCCTGCAGCGCTACGGCATCACCGACGCCGAGTTCAAGCGCGTAAAGGCCGACTATCTCTCCATGCTGGAAACCCGCGCCAACCGCGCCAGCACCCGTCAGAACCCCGAATTCATCTATCCCATCCTCTCCAACTTCTTTGACAAGGAGCCCATCCTGGAACCGGCCGATGAAAAGGAGCTCATCGAGGCTTTCTTCGGCCAGCTCAATGCCGCCGCCATCAGCCAGGCCGTCGCCCAGCTCTGGAGCGGAGAGAACATGGTCATCGTCTATAACGGCCCCGAGAAGGAAGGCATTGCCACGCCTACGGCCGAACAGCTCCTCCAGGTCATCGAAGAGGTGAACGCTTCCGAGATTGCCGCCCCCGAGGGTGAAGACATCCCCGAGGCCTTCCTGGATCCCACCAAGCTCAAGGGTGCCAAGATTGCCAAGACCGCTTCCACCATCTACGGCGCCACCCAGTGGACCCTCAAGAACGGTGTGCAGGTGATTGTCTATCCTACGGACCTCCAGAAAGACCAGATTCTGTTCAACCTCTACAAGGACGGCGGTACCAGCCTCATCTCCGACGAGGATCTCGCCTCCTTCGAGAGCAATGTGCTGGCCCTCTTCCAGAGCAACAGCGGTGTATCGGCCTTCTCCGGCACCACCGTATCCAAGATGCTCACCGGCAAGAACCTGAGCGTGAATCCTTATTTTAACGGCCTCGAGAACGGTATCAACGGCAACAGCACCGTCAAGGACTTCGAGACGGCCATGCAACTGGTATACCTCTATTATATGGAGCCCCGCTTCGATCCCGAAGAGTGGCAGAACGGAATTGACCAAATCAAGGCCGTGCTGCCCAACCTGGTGAACCAGCCCAACTACAAGCTCCAGACAGAGCTCTATAAGACCCTCTATGGCGGCAATCCCCGTCATCAGATGATTTCCGACGAGGTGCTGGCCAAGGCCAACCTGGCCACCGTAGAGAAGAACTGGAAGAAACTCTTTGCCGATGCCGCCGGCGCCAAGCTGGTGATTGTGGGCGATGTGAACCCCGAGGCCATCAAGCCCGTGGTGGAGAAATACATCGGCTCCCTGCCCAAGGGCAAGAAGGCCCTCAATTGGGTAGACAACAACGACGACATTGTGAAAGGCCGCATCGAGAAGGTGATTGAAGTGGACATGCAGACTCCCAAGAGCACCGTCCTTCAGGTCTATACGGCCAATGTGCCTTACAGCTACGAGAAGGATGCCGCCATGGATGCCATCTCCTACATCCTGGACATGCACTACACGGAGAGCCTGCGCGAAGAGGAAGGCGGCACTTACGGTGCCAGCACCTCCGCCACTTTCTCCCGCCGTCCCAAGGAGCAGGCCCTCATCCAGATCTACTTCGACTGCAAGCCCGCCCTCTGCGACAAGCTCCGTGAGCTGGCCATCAAGGGCATCAAGGACTTCGCCGCCAACGGTCCCACCGACGAGGAGCTGAACATGGTGAAGCTGAACCTCCAGAAGAACATTCCGGAAAGCCGTCAGCGCAACTCCTGGTGGAGAAACAACATCGAACTCTACCTCACCTACGGCCAGGACCGCGACGCCGCCTACGAGGCTGCCGTGAACGCCCTCACCAAGGAGAGCATCCAGGCCACCCTGCAGGAAATCCTGGCGCAGGACAACTTCATCGAACTGGTGATGAAGCCCGCCGCCACCGCCGAGGCCGAATAACAAAAAGAGCCCTGCCGTTTGGCAGGGCTCTTTTTTTACGTAGTCAGCGTAACCTTAGGCTTCACTGATCGCTTCGTTGGGGCAGGTTCCTTCGCAGGCGCCGCAATCGATGCACTCGTCGGCGTTGATGACGTAGGAGGCTTCACCGGCGCTGATGGCGCCCACAGGGCAGACTTCTGCACAGGAGCCGCAGGAAACGCAAAGCTCGGGATTGATGATTCTAGGCATAATTTTTAATCTTTTTATTGTTGTTGTATTGTTTTCTCAAAGTGCGAAGATAGGCATTAAATTTGAAATTAAAAAGAAGAGTAACTAACTTTGTGTGCATGAAAGCTATGTTTTGGACCCTTCTTTTTGCCGCCTCACTGGGCACCTGCGGTACCCGGAATGCAAATAGCACGCCAGTAGTGGAACTCCTGGCCCTGGAAGATCCCCAGACTCCCGAGACGGTGGTTTTAGACAAGACGGTACACGATTTCGGAGACGTGAGCGTAACGGACGGCCCCCTCTCCTGCAGTTTCACCCTCACCAACAAGGGAACGGAGGTCATCAGCATCTACGAGGTGGTTTCCTCCTGCGGCTGCACGGACGTCAAGTGGACCAAGGGCACCATCGCCCCCGGAGAGAGCGGAAGCATATCGGCCACCTACAAGAACGAAGACGGCCCCATGCCCTTTGACAAAACGCTGACCGTTTACATATCCGGTGTCAAAAGGCCGGTGGTGTTGCGTCTGAGGGGCGTGGTGCATGAGAAAAAGAAATCCCTGAACCAGCTCTACGGAGCGCAGAAGCTCGGGGATTTGGGTCTCAAGGCCCGCAAATTCAAAACCGCCACCCTCAAACAAGGGCTCTCCGTGAGCGAAACCGCCACCGTAGCCAATCTGGGCAAAAAAAACCTGAAGGTAGAATGGGCCGATGTCTCCCCCCAGCTCAGCGTTTCCGTGGTGCCCAATCCCATCCCGGCGGGCAGCACCGCCACCCTCACCTTCACCATCAAGGCCGATTCGGCCCTCTACGGGAAAACAGCCTACCACGCCACGCCCGTCCTGAACGGGAAGAAGGCGGCCGAGGGGCTGGAAGTATCGGCCTATACGCAGGAGAATTTCGCCTCCTGGAGCAGCGAGCAAAGGGATAAGGCACCCCTTCCGGTGATGCAGTCCAGCACCATCAACCTGGGCACGGTGAAACAGGGGGAAAAGAAGGAAATCAGCTTCGAATGTACCAACCGCGGAAAAGAGGCCTTCCATATCTATAAGGCCGATACCGAAGTTCCGGCCCTGAAGGCCGAGGCCCTGCCGGACGTGGCGCCCGGAAAGAAGGAAAACCTCCGTTTCACCCTGGACACCGCCGCCCTCCCCGCAGGAGAGAATGTCATCATGGTGAGCCTCACCACCAATTCTCCCCTCCGCCCGCTTGTAAATCTATTCGTAGCAATCGTGATAAACTGATGATGGGCAAAGGTAGCCTACCACCTTTGCCCATTCCGTCAATTTTTACTAAATTTGTAGGTTAAATAGAAGACGAATGGCAGAGATTGTGAACACTACCTACAACGACGATTCCATCCAGACCCTGGAATGGAACGAGCACATCCGCCGCAGGGCTGGCATGTATATCGGCCGTCTGGGTAACGGAGACCGCCAGGGAGATGGTATCTATGTGCTCCTGAAGGAAATTGTGGACAACTCCATCGACGAGTTTTCCATGGGCTTCGGCAAGCGCATAGACATCACCATCGAAGACAAGACGGTGACCGTCCGGGACTTCGGCCGCGGCATTCCCCTGAACAAGGTGGTGGACGCTACCTCCAAGCTCAATACCGGCGGCAAGTTTGACGACACCAACTTCAAGAAGTCCGTGGGCATGAACGGCGTGGGCACCAAGGCCGTGAACGCCATGTCCGTGGATTTCTACGTGGCATCGTACCGCGAAGGCCAATGCTCCTATGCCCATTTTTCCCGCGGCACGCTGCTGGAAAGCGCCATCGTCCCGTCCAATGAGAAAAACGGCACCTTCATCCGCTTCACCCCCGACGAGGAAATGTTCAATGACTTCTCCTTCCACATGGAATTTGTGGAAAGCATGGTCAAGAACTATTCCTACCTCAAAAAAGGCCTCACGCTCAACTTGAACGGAACGTCGTACAAGAGCGAGAACGGCCTGCTGGACCTGGTGAGCGAGAACATGAACGAAACGCCCCTCTATCCCCTCATCCACCTGGAAGGGGAAGACATCGAGATTGTGCTCACCCACGGCAACAGCTACGGAGAGAATATCGCCACCTTCGTGAACGGCCAGAACACCCGCGACGGCGGAACGCACCTGGCCGCCTACAGGGAGGCCATCGCCAAAACCTTCAAAGACTTCTACAAGAAGGACTATAAGCCCGAAGACATCCGTCAGGGCATTGTGGGCGCCATTTCCATCCAGATTCAGGAGCCCATCTTCGAGGGCCAGACCAAGACCAAGTTGGGAAGCACCTACATGTGGGAGAAGCAGGTGAAAGGGGCCGACGGAACCTCCTCCGTAGACCGCGGACCCACCATCCGCACCTTCGTGAACGACTTTGTCACCAAATACCTGAACGACTACCTCCACATGCACATGGAGATAGTCCCTATCATTGAAGACAAAATCAAGGCCTCCCAGGCCGAACGCGAGGAGATTGCCGGCGTGCAGAAAAAGAGCCGCGAAAGGGCCAAGCGCACCGCCGTGTACAACCGCAAGCTCCGGGACTGCCGCTACCACTTCTCCGACACCAAATTCCCCAAGGGAATGGAAGACCAGAAGGAAAAGACCTCCATCTTCATCACGGAGGGAGACTCCGCCTCCGGTACCATCACCAAGGTGAGGGACGCCAACAACCAGGCCGTCTTCTCGCTGAGGGGAAAGCCCATCAACTGCTTCAAGGAAAGCCGCAAGCGGGTGGCCGAGAACGAGGAGCTGAACCTCCTCATATCGGCCCTGGGCGTGGAGGAAGACCTGGAAAACCTGCGCTACAACAACATCATCGTGGCCACGGATGCCGATGACGACGGCATGCACATCCGTATGCTGGTGCTCACCTTCATCATGAAGTACTATCCGGAGCTCATCCGTCGCGGCCATGTGTTCATTTTGCAGACTCCCCTGTTCCGCGTACACAACAAGAAGGAGCGCCGCTACTGCTATTCCATCGAAGAGCGGGACAAGGCCGTGAAGCAGCTCAAAACCGGCGTGGAGATTACCCGATTCAAAGGCTTGGGAGAGATTTCCTCCAACGAATTCGTGGACTTCATCGGGGAGAATATGCGCCTGGATACCGTTAAACTGTCCGATGAGGAGTCCATCTCCACCATTATGGAGTTCTACATGGGTATCAACACCTATGAACGGCAGCACTTCATCATGGACAACCTGAGAAGCGAAAAAGAACTGGAAGACGTAAACATCTGATGGCTAAGAAACTGAAAACAAGCGTGAGCCCCCGCTGGGCCAAGTTCTGCGGCTGGCTCCTCAAGAAAATGGGCTGGGAAAGCGTAGGCGGTCCCATGAAAGAGCCCAAGGCAATCGTACTGGGTGTTCCCCATACCACCGTGTGGGATTTCCTGGTATGCTATCTGTTCTATTCCCAATTCGGCAAAGTGGCCCATATCATGGTGAAGAAGAGCTTCTTCTTCTGGCCTTTAGGTCCCATCTTGAAAGCCTGCGGCGCCGTTCCTACAGACCTGAGCAGCCCCGCCACCACCGTGAAAAGCCTTATCGAGGTAATGGAAGACGTGGACGAGTTCCACCTGGCCCTGGCCCCCGAAGGCTCCCGCTCCCTCGTAAAAAGATGGAAGAGCGGCTACCACCTGATGGCCAAGGAAACCGGCGCAACCGTATACCTGGGATATTATGACTGGGGCCGCAAGCGAATCTCCGTGGGAGAGCCTTTCGAAATCACAGACGACGCCAAGGCCGACATGGAGCGCATCTACGACCACTATCGGCCCTTAGGGCTGCAAGGCTTCCACAAAGACCAGTTTGCCGTACCCGAACCCAAATCCGAAAAATAATGGCCAAGAAAATCAAGAGTCCCTACAAAGCATGGCGCAAGTACCGCAACCGCGAGAATACCTGCACCACCCTTCACAAGGTCTTTGACTACGCCACCACCACTTATGCAAAGAAGGTTGCCTACCAGTTTGTGGACGGCGGCCAGAAATATACCTACGAGGAATTCCGCCGCAAAACCGAGCAGCTCTCCCTGCGCATGACGCGCTTCGGCATCAAGCACGGAGATCGGGTGGCCATCTTCTCGCAGAACATGCCCAACTGGGTGGTGGCCTTCTTCTCCGCCACGGCTTTCGGCCGCGTGGCGGTTCCGGTGCTGCCGGACAGCTCCGAAACCGAGCTCACCAACATCCTCACCCACTCCGAGAGCCGTGTGCTGTTCATTTCCCAGCGCATGATGCCCAAGCTGAGCGAGGAATGCAAGCAGAAGCTCACCCTGATTATCGACATCGAGACCTTCGAGTTCATCAAGAAGAACAAGGAAGACTTCAAGTGCAACGGCTGGGTGAAAGACCCCCAGCCCGACGACCTGGCCTGCATCATTTATACCTCCGGAACCACCGGCAAGGCCAAGGGCGTGATGCTGAGCCACCGCAACCTGGCCAGTAACCTGGCCGCGGCCTTCAAGGCCAAACCGGCCTTCAAGCGCGACCGTTTCCTGAGCATCCTGCCGGCCGCCCACACCTATGAGATGAGCGTTTCCACGCTCTATTCCTTCTATGTGGGCGCCACCTGCTATACTCTCCAGAAACCCCCGACCCCGACCATCCTCATCGCCGCCATGAAGGAGGTGAGACCCACCATCGTGTGTTCGGTGCCGCTGGTTATCGAAAAAGTGGTCAAGAACAGCGTCTGGCCCACCATCTCCAAAAGCCGGGTGCTCTCCTGGATGGAAAAGCACTTCCCCCGTATCCTCCACTGGTTCATCGGCCGGAAGATGGTTGCTTCCTTCGGCGGAAAACTGGAGTTTCTGGGCGTGGGCGGTGCCAAACTGGACCCTGCCGTAGAGAAATTCCTGATTGAATGTCACTTCCCCTACGCCGTAGGCTACGGCCTTACGGAAACGGCTCCGCTGGTGTGCAACGTGATGGTGAACAAGAAAAAGCACCTGGGGTCCATCGGCCCGGCTTCCTACAAGGTGGAAGTACGCCTGGACAATGTGAATCCGGAAACGGGAGAGGGAGAAATAGTGGTGCGCGGTCACAATGTGATGCTGGGCTACTACAAAGACCCCGAACGAACTCTCCAGGTCCTGGACGACGACGGCTGGTTCCACACCAACGACATCGCCTGCATGGATGAAAATGGTATCTACTACATCAAGGGCCGTCTGAACAACACCATCCTGGGCCCTTCCGGAGAAAACATCTATCCGGAAGAGATTGAGCAGGTTATCAACAACATGGAAGGCGTGGAGGAATCCCTGGTAATGGAAAGGGACGGCAAACTGGTGGCCCTGGTAAAATTCCAGGACAACGTGATAGACTGGGACCTGGCGGCCGAGGACAAGTGGTTCGAGGAGCTGGAGGCCCGCAAGAAGGCCGTCCTGAACTGGGTGAACAAGACCGTTGGCAAGAACTCCAAGATTGGCGAAGTGGATGCCATGAAGGAGCCCTTCGAGAAGACGGCCACCCAGAAAATCCGCCGCTTCAAGTACAAGGATTCCCACGGTGACGAGCCGCAGAAACCCTCCGAAGACAAATCATAGGCTGTCAATATAAGCCTTCATCTGAGGAACCCGTAACAAGGCCGCATGGAAAAGTGCCACCTGGTTGCGGGTTCTTACAAGATTATGCTCCGGGTATTGAATCTTGTAATACGTATCACCATTGATATAATCGGCAAAAAAACGAACGGCCTGCATGTAGGGGAAAAGGCAGGCGGCGAAAGGCAGATTTTCCCTCTCGATGGAGGTCAGGAATGTGGCGCCCTCAATATAGCCTTTGGCGAAGGCCTCGAAGATATCCATGCGGAAATCCACCTTTTCGATGGCAGGGTCGTCCTCTGCCACGGGATTGGCGGCGGTTCTGAGAAAATCTCCGAAGTCCGAGAAAACGAAGGAGGGCATGAGCGTGTCCAGGTCTATGACGCAGAGGATGTTTCCATCCTTGTCAAAGAGCATGTTGTTCACCTTGGTGTCACAGTGGCAGATGCGCTTGGGAAGTTGTCCCTCACGGTACAGGCGCTCGGCCTTGCACATTTCCTGCTCATACTGCTGCAGGTCTTTCAGGATGGCCTGCACCTCGGGAAGGGCCATACGGCCGGCGGCATCGGCCTGGACGGCTTCCCGCAGCTGGCGGGCCCTGAGCTCCATGTTGTGGAAGTCCGGGATGGTTTCTCCCAGGGTGTCCGGGATGTCCGAGAGCATTGTTTCAAACTGGCCGAAGGCCTTTCCGGCATAGTACGAATACTCCGGATTGACCGTGTCGTAAGTGTAGGAATCCCGGATGAACACGGACACCCGCCAGTAGGTTTCCCCGTCTGTCCAATACGTCTTCCCCGTAGCCTTGCAGGGAAGAAAGGTGAGCGTCATTCCTCCCTTCTTCCGGATATGGGCCGTGGCACAGTCTATGTTGTGCTGCAGCAACTCCACATCCTTGAAAATGGCGTTGTTGATGCGCTGGAGGACATAATCCTCCGGCCCGTCCGTATATACGCGGAAAGTGTCGTTGATAAGGCCGCCGCCCAGCGGCTTAATAACCAGGACATGGCCCCGGATGGCAAAGAAGGAAACAATCTCAAAAGGGTTCATGCACAAATATAAGCATAATCCGTGGACAAAAAAAGTCCGGCACCGAAGTGTCGGACTTTTTTAAGAGACGGTTTGAGTGGATTACTCGGCAACCACGTTGAACTTGAAGGTACCCTTGATGGCCTTGTAAATCTTTACGGCGGCCTCGTACTCACCCACTTCCTTCACCTCGCCGGCGAGGATGGTGATGTCCTTCTTGTCAATGTTCAGACCCTTGGCGTTCAGAGCTTCGGCCAGATCCATGGTGGTAACGCTGCCGTAGAGCTTGCCGCTCTCAGAAACTTTCACCTTCACCTCCACGGTCTGGGCATTGATGGTAGCGGCCAGAGCCTCGGCGTCGGCCATCAGCTTGGCCTCTTTGTGAGCACGCTGACGGAGGGTCTCCGCATGCTGCTTCTTCACACTCTCGGTGGCCACGGTGGCATAGCCCTGGGGCACCAGGTAGTTCATAGCATAACCGGCCTTAACCTTTACAATTTCACCGGCGTAACCCAGATTGGTTACATCTTTCTTGAGCAAAATTTCCATAAGGCAGATTATTTAAGGAGGTCAGTAACATACGGAAGCAGGGCCAGGGAGCGGGCACGCTTGATGGCCTGGGCAACCTTACGCTGGAACTTCAGGGAAGTACCGGTGATGCGGCGGGGAAGAATCTTGCCCTGCTCGTTGAGGAACTTCTTGAGGAACTCAGGATCTTTGTAATCTACATACTTGATACCGGCCTTCTTGAAGCGGCAGTATTTCTTCTTGCGAACCTCCACGGTCGGGGGATTCAGATAGCGGATTTCTTTATTCTCGTTTGCCATAATTTTTTCCTCCTTCTAATTATTCATCGTCCTGGGCTTCAGCGGCAGCCTCGGCGGCGGGAGCCTGAGGGGCGGCAGCCTTGGCGGCTTTGTTGGCGCGGCGCTTCTCTGCATAAGCCACTGCGTCTTTGTCAAGAGCGACAGTGAGGAAGCGGATGATGCGCTCGTCACGGTGATACTGGGTTTCGAGGGTGGCAACGAAAGAACTTTCTGCCTTGAACTGAATCAGGTAATAAAAACCTGTGGTTTTGTGCTGGATGGGATAAGCGAGCTGACGCAGGCCCCAATCCTCCTGGTACACAATCTCACCGCCGTTGTCTTCGATGAGCTTGACGTACTTGGCAACCGCTTCCTTCATCTGGGTGTCAGACAAAACGGGAGTTGCAATGAAAACGGTTTCGTACTGGTTAACCATTGTTTGTTAATTTGTTGTTAATAAATGTTTTATGTGCTTTCTGGACCTTTAGGCCGCAAAAAGGACTGCAAATGTAGGCATTTTATTTCAAAAAAACAAGTTTTTCCGCCTTTTGGAATTGGTGGAGGAAATGATTATATTTGTAGAATCATGAAAAAAGAAGAGAGAGTCTCGCTTGGAACCCGCCTTGTAGAAGGCATCCTGCAACTGCACGGATGTCTTCCCTTGGCCTATCACCGCTGGTGGGCACGCCGGGTGGCCTGGCTCCTGGGAAGCGTGCTCCATTATCGGCGGGACGTCGTCATCACCAACCTCTCCCGCTCCTTCCCCAAAAAATCCTACGAGGAGATTCAGGAGATTGCACGCCGATTCTATCTGCACCTGTCCACCGTCTTCACGGAGATGATTTGGTTCGGTGCCTGCAAGGACGAAAAAGGAAGGAAACGCTTTGTGAAAAGCGGCATCTTCCGGATGACCAACCCGGAAGAGATGAACCGCAAACTGGACGCTTCCAAACAGACCATGCTCCTTCAGTGCCATACCGGCAACTGGGAACTCATCGGAGGCATCATCCAGACCAGCGTCAATCCGCCCCTGCACATGGAGGCTTCCGCCATTTCCGTTACCTATCGGCCCCTTTCCAGCCGCATGTGGGACACCATCATGCACCACAACCGGATTGGCCTGGTGCGGGACCAGGGCTTCGACGGCTACCTGGCCACGGATAATGTCCTGCGCTTTGTCCTGGGAAACAAAGACCGCAAGTACACGTATGTCTTCATTACGGATCAGCACCCCTACACCGGAAACGGGGCCGCGGAGGTCACGTTCATGCACCAGAAGACCGGAACCGTGACGGCAGCCGCCCACCTGGCCTGCAAGTTGGACATGGCCGTCGCCTATCTTCGCATCACGGAAAGGGAAGAAGGGGGCTATGACCTCACGGCGGTCCCCATCACGGACCATGCCGCCGGGCAGGATCCTGTCAAAATCATGGAGAAATACTATGAGCTGCTGGAGGAAGACCTGGAAAACCAGCCCTGGAACTACCTCTGGAGCCACAAAAGATGGAAAGTATATTAAAAACACCATAAACCGTTATGAATATCCAAGACCTTGAACCCAAAGTAATCTGGAAGAACTTCCATGCACTTACCCAGATTCCGCGTCCCTCCAAACATGAGGGCAAAGTGATTGAATACCTATATAATTGGGGCGTGTCCCACGGTTTTGAGACCATCAAGGACAAGACCGGCAACATCATCATCCGCGTACCCGCCACGCCCGGCATGGAAAACCGCCAAGGCGTCATCCTGCAGGGGCACATGGACATGGTGCCCCAGAAGACGTCCGACTCGGACCATGACTTCCTCAAAGACCCCATCAAGGCCTATGTGGACGGAGAATGGGTGACGGCCGACCGCACCACCCTCGGGGCCGACAACGGAATCGGCGTAGCCATGGGCCTGGCCGTCCTGGAAGACCCTTCCGTAAAGCACGGCCCCATCGAGGTGCTCATCACCTACGATGAAGAGACGGGCATGACGGGAGCCAACAAGTTGGAGCCCGGCGTCCTCAAGGGAGACATCCTCCTCAACCTGGATTCCGAGGAAGAAGGAGAACTCTGCGTGGGCTGCGCCGGGGGCCTGGATGCACTGGCCGCCTTCAAATACCGCAAATATACCACTCCCCAGGGCCACAAAGGGCTTACGCTGGATATCAAGGGGCTGCAGGGCGGCCATTCCGGCATGGATATCAGCCTGTACAGGGCCAACGCCAACCGCGCCATGGCCAGAATCCTCCTTCCGCTGGTGGAACTTCTTGGCGTAAAGGTGGTCAGCTTCACCGGAGGAAGCCTCCGCAACGCCATTCCTTTCGAGGCCAATGCAGAAATCGCCGTTCCCAAGGAGAATCTGGAAGCCGTCAAGAATCTCATCGACAACAGTTTCGCAGAGATTAAAAAGGAATTCCAGGAATCCGACCCGTCGGCCGCCCTTTACGTGAAGGAAGGCCCGGCAGCGGACAAATTCATCCAGGGTTCCGTTATGCTCCGTGCCCTCAAGGCCATCCTGGCCTCCCCCCACGGCGTCATGCGCATGAGCCGCACCATGGAAGGGCTCACCGAGACTTCCGTGAACCTGGCCATCGTCCGTACGGAGAAAGGCGCCATCACCATCCACAGCCTCATGAGAAGTGCCGTGGATTCCTCCAAGGC
>Ga0310691_10002542_pt1 | contig 23946 bp, 19 predicted proteins | sample 176DNAGHGlowgp2_FD_203887 | JGI IMG/M metagenome (GOLD analysis project Ga0310691, IMG submission 203887) | Sheep rumen microbial communities from Palmerston North, Manawatu-Wanganui, New Zealand - 1766 DNA GHGlow gp2 (v2) (version 2) | ecosystem: Host-associated > Mammals > Digestive system >...
ACATGCACTCTCATCCCGCTTCCTTTGTCGTCAATGTTGCCGTACCATCGGAAATTCATGTCGTTGGTCTTGAAAACCAACTCTCCCCATCGGTCATAAATTTCCATGTCAAAATAACTGATGAAACGATGCACATATTCGGGAAGGTAAAAATAGTCATTCAGACCGTCCGATCTGGATGGAGAAATACCGCTCGGAAGGAAGATGTTCAACGGACAGTCAGGGGTTTCATAATGGCTGGATGCCATGCAGTCACCCTGGGTCACCGTTACCGTGTAGAGGGTTTGTGGCGTGGTGACAGAAATAAACTGGGTGGTGTCGCCCGTGCTCCAAAGGTACTCATCATAGTCAGACACCGCAGTCAGCACCAGCTCACCGAACTCGCAGAAATCGTCGCCAGAGGGGACAATCTCCACCGACGGCTCCTCGATCTCCAGATGCAGGGTCACGAGGCTGTCGCAGCCATTCACATCCGTCAAGGTCTGATCATAGTCACCGCTGGTCCTATAGGTTTGGCCGTTCCACGTATATTGGTTGCAAGCTTTTTTGGAAAATTCCCCGAAAACGCTGTCCCGGACTTTCAAGTGCAAAATCAGCAGACTGTCGCAACCGAACTCGACAGTTTGCGTGACAACTGTATCTACAATGGTATGAGGAACCACCGTGCTGTCAATTGGAATATCGAAACCGTTTTGGGTGTAGGCGACACCAGGGCAGATAGTGTCGTACAACACCGTGTCAACAATGGGATGAACCATGATTTTAATGGAATCGGACATTAGAGGATCTAATGGACATCCTCTTGAGTCGTTGGCAATAACTGTGTACCATCCACTGTCTGATGGCATGGCATTGTCTAGTTGAAATGGGGGTGAATTAATTTCAAAATTGTTGGGTCCAAGGACACGTAGAATGGATGCATTAATCGAATCAAAATCGAAGAACATGGTATCTCCCTGACAATAATCTGAAGGAGATGACCAGTGGATTTCACTCCCTGACACATAGCTGCTGAAATAGCTGATGGAACAATCATCATAACCGCTGGGCTGATGATAGTCTATCACACCCATGTGGAACTTACCGACAGAATTGGAGACTTTAATATATTGTCTGGTAGCGTAATTGCTAATGTCTTTCTGGCAATAATACATAGACGGGCTACCCGAAACTGTATGCCAATCCGATGCCATTATTTGGATATTGCCTGAATTTGTTTGAATTTGAAATCCTTCTGTGATTTGGTTCGATCCATATACTGAAAGCTGAGTGCACACTAAATTGAGGAATATATGTTTCGGGTCATTATTCGGATGTTGCAATGGACGATATGTAACTGTTTGAGATCCGGTGCAATTAATTTGTGGCAACTGAGTGCCGCCCAACTCATTGCCGGCTCCGGTCAGTTGAAATACGAAAAGCTTTCTCGGACTGCGCGTTCCATCTGGATTTTCATGATAAGCGCGAATATAGGCAGGCTTGTAATTCGTGAAATGAAAACTACGTTTATCACCACGCATTAAATTCTGATACTGTGTGCTTTCCTGATTCCCAGAATTTGTCTCATAATAAATAGTAACATCTGTATTGTCGTCCAGCACGAAGATGAAAGCGTAGTCGCTCATACCTCCACCCGTCGTGGAATTGCCGGCAGCATTAGGCGATGGAAAAACAACATATTCGCTCCCTGCCAAATCTTCGGGAACGATTTGGTCGGCCACCAAGTCATAATTACCAGAGCCGTTTCCTGGATTGACAGAATCGTCAGAAACATCTACTACAATAGGTTTATTAGACGTGATAATAGTCCCATCCAAGTGGCCTGTGGCTGCCTGTGAGTTTGAAGCAAGACAATAAACCTGACCTCGCTGCAAAGTAATCGAAAAGGTGCTACCAGCTTGATGCTGATTACTACCGGTGCCACAAGTCTGCGACGGGGTAATGGTAACCGTGGTGTTGTCCTCCGTGGCAATGATCTCCACAGCATTGCGACAAGTACCGTAAGTACCGTCACTTTGATTGCCAGTACCTGTAGTATATTGGAACTGCATGGGCACAAAGAATTGTGTTCCCAGTGCGTTTCCCCCTTTTAATGCATATATTTCACTATTATTGTTTTGTAATGCAACATACGCATTGATTTTTCTGTTGGACTGTATGTACAACCCATGTGGAGATATCGTATTATACTCGCATTCGTACCCATTGAGGCCAGCTTCATTGGAAACCAACGTCATCGTTGCTGACCCGTTTGCGGGAACGGTGAGAGGAGTGCCGACCTGCTGTCCTGAAGCGGCCTTGGTAACCGTCACAGTGGCCTGCTGCGATTCAGTATTGGAAACCACCAAGACAATAGGCCAATGAACGTGGGTATGCGCCAGTTTCGGCACCGCGAACCAGAAAGCCGTATCGACTTGCGAAAAAATAGACTGGCTGCCGCATAACAAAACCAGAGCAAACATCAATCTTTTTATGAAACGCCTCATTTCAAATATCCTTTTATTGTTCATGCTGCAAAAATAAGATTTTTTGTAATAGAAAAATTGTATCTTTGCATTTTCAATCATAATCTGTTAAAAACATCATTATCAAACAGTTATATTAAAAATATGAAAAGAGACGAACAAATTTTCAACCTCATCCAACAGGAGCGCGAGCGCCAGACCAACGGCATCGAACTGATTGCTTCTGAGAACTTTGTGAGCGACCAGGTAATGGAAGCCATGGGTTCCGTTATGACCAACAAGTACGCTGAAGGTCTTCCCGGCAAACGCTACTACGGTGGCTGCCAAATCGTTGACCAATCCGAACAACTGGCCATTGACCGCGTGAAACAGCTCTTCGGCTGCGAATGGGCCAACGTGCAACCGCACTCCGGCGCCCAGGCCAATATGGCTGTCCTGATGGCTTGCCTGCAACCGGGCGACACCTTCATGGGCCTCGACCTCAACCACGGCGGTCACCTCTCACACGGCTCCCCCGTGAACTCCTCCGGTATTCTCTATCATCCTGTGGCTTACCAAGTTGACGAAGAGACCGGCTGCATCAACTACGACACGATGGAGGAAGTTGCCCTCCGCGAGAAACCGAAGTTGATCATCGGCGGTGCCTCCGCTTACAGCCGCGACTGGGATTGGGCACGTATGCGTCAGATTGCCGACAAGATCGGTGCCATCCTGATGGCTGACATCTCCCACCCCGCCGGCCTCATCGCCAAGGGTCTCCTCAACAACGCCGTGGCTCACTGCCACATCGTGACCACCACCACCCACAAGACCCTCCGCGGACCTCGCGGCGGTCTCATCATGCTCGGCAAGGATTTCGAGAATCCGTGGGGCAAGACCACCCCGAAGGGCGTCGTGAAGATGATGTCCCAAATCCTCGACTCCTCCGTGTTCCCGGGCTGCCAGGGCGGTCCTCTGGAGCACGTCATCGCCGCCAAGGCTGTCGCGTTCGGCGAAGCCCTGACCGAAGACTACGCCAACTATGTGAAACAGGTGAAGATCAACGCCAACGCCATGGCCAACGCTTTCGTGGAAAGAGGTTACAAGGTGATCTCCAACGGCACCGACAACCACCTCATGCTCATCGACTTGAGAAAGAAATTCCCCGAAATGACCGGTAAAGTGGCCGAAAACACCCTCGTCAAGGCCGACATCACCATCAACAAGAACATGGTGCCGTTCGACACCCGTTCCGCTTTCCAGACCTCCGGCATCCGCGTGGGTACTCCCGCCATCACCACCCGCGGCCTGAAAGAGAACGACATGCCCGTCATCGTGGAGATGATCGACAAGGTGCTCTGCGACGTCGAGAACGAGGAACTCATCGCCAAGACCCGCAAGACGGTCAACGACATGATGCACGACCGCCCGCTCTTCGCTTGGTAAACAACAAATTCCCTTATAAAAAGAAAGCCCCGACCATGGTCGGGGCTTTTTCTTATCCTCTTATCCTCTCTTCTTCCCTTCTTTCGGCTTTTTTTCCTTTTTCGGGTATTTTGCCCACCAATTCTTGTAATGTCCCCAGTTGAAAACAACTCCTGCGGTGGCCGTCAGCTGGGAAACATTCTTGACCGAAAATGCAGCAATGATATTCTGCGTGCCGGCATAGATGTTCAGATAGCCGAGGTTGAACCCCAATCCCACACCAAGATTATCGTAAGAATTGCGCTGTATGGTATAAGCCACACAAACGTCTATGGAATTGAAGAAACATCCATCATAAGCCAACGTGAGGGAGGGCTGAAAATAGTTTTTTGTGAACACGAACTGCGTGGCGGCACTCACACGATGATGCTTGGCAAATTCATAATCCAGTTGCAAAACAGCCCTCGGAGTAATCGCCGTCATATAACGCCCTGTCGGGTTGACATCCAACGGGAAATATTGTGCCAAAGTATCCAATATATCTGAAACATTCTCCCCATTCATCAGTGATTGGATTTCAGATTGGGACAATCCGCTGAACGTCAATGAACCATTGTCGTACAAGCTACCAGCATTGTCCAAACTGCTGCTCAAGCCCACCGTGGAGGTCGTCCAGTTGATAAAGCCAAGATCCAGAACTCCAACAGACAATCCAAGCGACTCCATAAAGTTGTAGGAAAAGCCCAAGTCAATTCCGAATCCCGGATTTTTAAAGGCATTCTTCAAGATTCTCCCTACATTGTCATCCATTTCAAACAGGAAACCGTCTTGTCTGTTAAAGGCCAGATTAAACGGCACAATAGCGGCGGCACGCATGGCGGCAGCATACGTCATGCTGATCGTATAGTCATCCGGGGCTGTGCTCACCTGGGCGGAAAGATTCTGGGTGTTCAAATTGGCTATGCCGAAAAGCACTTTCGGACGCACTCCCCACGAAATCTTGTCATTGACCTTGTGCCTGAAGCTGATACCCAGTTCCTGGTAAGCGTTCATGTTGATAGACAAGTTCAAGTCGGCAGGGCTGTCAACGTACGCCATGTTACCATAAATGGGCAGACCGAGGACATCCCGGGAATATATGAAGTCCAAGTTGGCGCGCTGCCGATAATCCACCGACATGAAGAAACGATCTTTGATCCGGAATCCTACACCGAGCAACTCTATGTCATCATATACGCCCACGTAGTTTTTGTTGGCAAGACTGTTCACGAACTTCGTGGCAGTCAACACCGTCGGATAACCTTCCTCATTGGTTTCGAAAAGGTTCTTGTAACGAATGGCCCCCAAGTTCACACCAGCCTGTATTTTCCCGGTGGGAAGACTGAAATAACCATTGTAAATGGTGGAGCTGGAGGGGAGATCGTTGTGCAAGAACGGCGAGATACGCATAAAATGGGTCACATCCAGACCCTGTCCTTTCACGGACAGAACCAGACACAAACCCACGAACAATGTTAAGACAATCTTCTTCATAACAGTCCAGATTTAATTCCCTAAACTCACCAAACCGTTTACATCCACATTCATTCTGGCGGACAATCTGAAGCGAACAGCCTGTGCCACATTGATGGAAATAGGGGTGCCATCTGTATAGAGGCGGGCTTTGAGAATGATGTTGTCGCAGTTGAACATTTGCTGAACTTCTTCAAAGTTGTTCTTGGCGGCAAAAAGCTCACTCATGCGGGGTATGCCATTCTGAGCGCTCAAAACCAACTGCGGCTCTGTGAACAGACTGTCCTTCACCGTGGCTGTCTGCGAATCATAGAAATAAGCCTGCAATTGGAAGTTCAAGGGCAAGCCGTTGTCAATTCCGAGGCGAAGCAGCAAATTGGTAAATGCTGATTCGGACGGAACATTGATGCCACCGAACGGAATCGTGTCACAAAAGTGTATATTATCCATATCCACCTCTAACGGGAGAACCACAGAGATGCGCAGGCTGATATACTGGTTGTCGCGAAACACCAACGTAGGGGTGTTGAAGCCATCGGGGTTGATCACCGCGTTGCCTCTGAGCTTAAAGTGACTATAGTCAGGGGAAAGCAGTAACGAGTTGGCTATCGGCAAGCTGACAGGGACGAATTGGTTGGTATTGGCAGGCACCTCCACTGTCGCGGGCGAATACGCGAGCAGCGATGCCATATTGCCGCCACCTGAAAGATCCGCCTGCTCAAACACGAGGGTCCCTCGCACCGGGAAACTGTTCATGATTTCGCACGTGACCTGCGGATTCAGCAGCGTCATGTTGCCGGAAATATGATCCCGCAGAAATTGGGTGTCGAAATCCCACTCCTTATCTACTGGGAGATCCACCGCGACAAACCTTCCTCGTATCTCCTTGAAAAGGACCTGCTGGAAAGCAGCTCTATAACTGAACGACAACTCGTTAGGAATCGATACCGTATTTGCGTCACAGGAAACTTCAATCAAGATTTTTATCTCGTTGTCGGCGGGAACAGTAAGTGTATAACCATCAAGATTAATCGTGGTCACATAAGTTCCGCCGTTGGACTGTGCTTCCACATGAAACGGCTGACCTGAAGCGCTGACCAGTTGCGGGCAGGTGACAACTATCCGTGTCGTCTGCATAATATTGTAATTGATCTGCAATTCAATCTGACCCGAATTCAGTATGGCGCTTTCCAAAAGAATCTCGTCGGCGGGGAACTGGGCAAGCAGCGTGTCGCTATACAACAGCTGCACGTTCCCTTGAATCGGCGGGAGCTCAACAGAAGAAAACGTTTTGGATCCCTCCACGGCAATATCTTTCTGGAAATACGAATCAAGATATTTTGACGCGGAGATAATCGAATCAAAGGTGTACTCGTAACGAAGCTCGACGGTCCCGTCACTACCTTGTGAAATGAAACCGACATCATCGCTCAAGTCCAGAATATCACCAATGGTATATTCAGCATTGAGCAACGGGAATCCCCAGTCGCCATTACTGTCTATTTCGTCAAGTTGTGAAAAATCGAATGCATTGTTGTTACAGCCGATGAACGAGATCAACATCAGCATAGCCACAACAGGGAATAAAAAATGTGATTTTTGTCGCATAACTTTGATATTTTGATGCGACAAAAATACAAAAAAAATGATTCGTTCAACAAATTCGGAAAAACTACGATCGAATTATTCTCACTTTTCCCGTCGCTTGGTTCTCTATGCCATTATACTTAAAGGTGAATTCGTAGCTATAAACCCCTTCGGGACAATTTTCGCCTCCCCAATTGTTTTTATATGCATCACTTTGATACACCACCCTGTTGTTTTTATCCCGTACCGCTAATTTCGGGGAAGAATAATTCTCCAAGCCCTCAATCACAAAGAGATCATTGACCCCGTCATTGTTCGGTGTGAACAAGTTAGGGATACTGAGATGAACCGGCAACGACCAATCCACACTGTCATCGGAAAGGTTCTTCAAAACCGGATCAGCGGCCAACTGTCTGGCCAGCGTTGAGTTGGGTGGCAGCACTATCTGACGTACATTGGTGTTCGGGACTGATGCTTCAGTATGCTTTGGCGATTGGACTTTCTGTTTCTCCACCTCTTTGTATTCTTCATCACGAGGTTGCTCTGCCCTCTCTGTCCCCGTCACCACCGGAACCACATCTGTTTCGACCGTTTCCATCGGATCAGCCACAACAGCCACTTCTTCAACCATTTCTGTTTCAACCTCTTCCACATTATTTTCAGCAATCACATTCTGATTTCCGCGATTATGCAAAAGAACGCCCAACAACAACGCACCTCCTATAATCACAGTCGTCAATATGGCTGCCGTCCATTTCCAGGCTTTTTTGCGATGAAGTTTATATACATCTCCCACCTGCGGCATCTCCTTGTCAAGCCGGGAGTCCAACCGTTTCCATACATCCGCAGAAGGAGTCTCCTCGTATCCTTTCAGCAAATCATTTACGCTCTTCATATTGCAATTAATTATTGTCCAAACATTTAATTTCGTATCCCCTCACCCTATAAATCTCTCATTTTCTTATTCTCCAATCCTCTCCATCAACCATTTCCGCGCCCGCATGTAACAGATGCGGATGGCATTCTCTTTCTTCCCCAGTTTTTCAGCGATTTCCTGGAAGGAATACTCTTCCACCGCTTTGAGGTTGAACACCAGCCGCATTCCATCGGGCATCTGCTCCAACATTTCCAACAACTGTTTTGCCGCCAATGAGGCCACTATATTCTCCTCTTCCGCAAATTCCTCTCCCTCAACCACATCATCGGAAAACAGTTCCTTGCGGAAACGTTTCACCGACCGGTAGTGGCTGACGGCGGTGTTCACCATCACGGAATAAATCCAGGTGTTGAACGAGCTTTCCCATCTAAAGGTCGGCAAGCTTTTATAAACCCGCATGAAGCCCTCCATCAACATATCCTCCGCTTCTTCACGGCCGTTCGCGTACCGCAGACAAACTCCATACATCCTCGGAGCATACCTGTCGTACAACCGGCGCTGACTCAAACGATCATTGTTCAAACAACCGTTGATGATTTCCTGGAGTTCTGAATCTATTTCCGTCACGTTCAAGTCTGTCGCACGAAGTGGTCATTTTGTTACATCAAAAAAAAAATTTATTGTATTGATTTCACAATTGCCTCAACCTCACGGAGATAATCCCTTTTATGTTCTTGCGGCGCATACACAAAACCGTCGATCGTGATACACGAGGTGCTGTCAGGAGCAACTTGGGTGAAACTATAGAACGGTCCGCCCATTTTATCGCGGACAGATGCCCATAAACCTCTCAATTCCACACCGTTATGATATCGGATATTCTTTTCTTTGGCCATAGGATAACCTTCAATGTCCGCAACAATCGGATAGGCACCAGCCACAGCGCCCTGGATGTAGGCTTTCGTGATGCGGTCACGTTCCGCCACGATATTCTCGGTGGTCAAAGCATAGCGAGGGGACTTATAAATCATCACGAAACGATCGTTTTTCGGGGTGCGGAAAAGCAGCCAAAGGAAATCCTCCTCCTCGCGCCCTACGAAATAGCCCTCCGGAATCGTCATCGAAATTCCGAACTTCTCCTTGATTTTCTTCTCTATCACAGGATTGTTCAATTTACGATGGGCGTTCTGCAGTCTGGCGATGTCATTTTCATACATCGCCTTGACTATCTCGTCCTGATGCGCAAGAAAGAGTTTCAGGCAAGAATCCTGACTGTTTCCCTTGATTTTCACCAGAATTTGCGGATTTGTAAGCGGATTTTTGTCGATTTCAAAACTATTAACCGAATAATCCGGGTTAAAATCGAACTGCACAATATTTCGGTGACGCATGAACGACGCTCTGTAGTCGGCGTTGGAACACTGAATCACATCAAACATCGGTTCGATTTGATTGATGGCCGGTTGCGGCTGATGCAGCACATCATAGATGGCCGTCATGGCTGACTTCGACCAATAGTTGGAATCAATGGCCAGAATCATTTCTCCAGCCTTGCCTGTGGAAAAATTCTCCACTTTTATGCCCGAACCGCCCGACTTTGTATGACAGGAGGTCATGGACAACAACACTATCACTAATGCAAAACAACTGATTTTCTTCATGTTGATAAAATTATTTTTTCTGTTTGTTTTATATTAATTAATTATTATCTTTGCCGTCTGGAAATAAAATGCAAAACTAAAAAAAATCATTAACCAAGGACAAAAAAATGCATACTGAAATTTTCTACCGAATTGCGTTAAACAAGACCGCAGGGCTTGGGAAGTCAACCCTGAAGCAGATCCTGAATGCAGCGGGATCTGCCAAAAACGTTTATGAGTTTCCGGAATCCTGGCAGAGACGGCTACAAAACCGCAAACGCTGTCAAACAAACATCTCACTCAATGACAAATTGAAAGACTTGGTTGACAAAGAATTGAATCTGATGGAAAAGAACAACGCGCGGATGTGCCACTATTTGGACACAACCTACCCCAGCCGGCTGAAACGCTGTCCTGACGCACCGGTTTCGTTCTATTATCGGGGCAAAGGCGACTTCAACCGTTCGCGAATGCTGGCAGTGGTAGGCACGCGCAACGCCACCGCCTACGGTATCAAAAGTCTCACAAAGATCCTTAACGAATTGAGAGAAAGCGATATAACAACCATCAGCGGGTTAGCCTACGGCATCGACACGGTGGCGCACGAGGAGTCCCTTAACATGGGCATTCCCACGATAGCGGTGCTTGGGAACGGATTGCAGACCATTTACCCCTCCACAAACAAAAACTTGTCGGAGAAGATCACCTCAAACGGAGGCACGCTTATCAGTGAATTCGACTTCAACACCGGGCCTGACAGGATGAACTTCCCCGCACGCAACCGCATCATCGCCGGCATGGCTGATGCCGTGTTAGTGGCGGAAAGCGGTATCAAAGGCGGGAGTATCATCACCGCGCACATTGCAAACTCCTATAACAGGGATATTTTCGCCATCCCAGGCACTATTTTTGACGACATGCACGCCGGATGCCACGAACTGATCCGGAAAAACATCGCCGCCATAGTGACTTCCGGAAAAGACCTCTTGGAAATGATGAATTGGGACTCCGCACCGCAAGCCGTACAAACGCAACTCTTTCCGGATATATCTGAAGATGAGGCTTTTGTCTATCGTTTTATTCAAACAGGGAAAAAGACCATCGATGAGATTGCCGGACACTGCGCAGAATTTTCACCATCGAAGCTGGCAGGCATTCTCCTTTCGTTGGAACTCAAGGGAGTGCTGTCCGCTCTGCCCGGGAAAAGCTATAGTACAGAAATGTAAAGAAGCACAAAGACACGCCCGTATTAGAAAAAAACATTCTTCTGTGCATATTTGAAATTTATGTACCTTTGCGCCCTCAAATATAATGTGAAAATGTACACGGCAAAATCTGACTTGTCGCAGAAAGACACGAAAAAGAGACTGTCTGGGAATGGCCTTCCCAAATGGGTCAAAACCTTTTGGAAAGTGTATTTCACCCTGTTCGGTTTGGTATGTCTGATGTTCCTCTTCATCTCTTTAGGATGGATGGGATACATGCCTTCGTTCGCGGAGCTTGAAAACCCGGATTCAAACCTTGCCACCGAAGTCATCTCGTCTGACGGCGTGCTGTTAGGGACCTACTACCGCGAAAACCGTTCCAACTGCAAATACGCCGACCTCTCTGACGAGTTGAAGAACGCGCTCATAGCCACCGAAGACTCCCGATTCTACAAGCATTCCGGCGTCGATGTAAAGGCATTGTTCCGCGTCGCTTTGGGCGTGGCAACCCGCCATCACAAGGGCGGCGGCAGTACCATCACGCAACAGTTGGCCAAGAACCTTTTCCCCCGCGACCCCAACGCCGGGAAAATCAAAATCGTGTTCACCAAGTTCAAAGAGTGGGTCGTCGCCACCAAGCTGGAACGCGCCTATTCGAAAGACGAAATCCTGGCCATGTACTTCAACACGGTGGATTTCGGCAACAACGCCGTGGGCATCAAGTCCGCCGCACGCACCTACTTCGACAAGGAACCCGCGGAAATCAACACCGAAGAGGCTGCCCTGTTAGTGGGAATGCTGAAAGCCCCTTCCAAGTACAGTCCGCGCCGACACCCGCAGGCATCCCTCGACCGCCGCAACACGGTGCTGGGGCAGATGAAAAAATACAACTACCTCACCGAAGCGCAATTCGACTCCATCAAGGCGATCCCGATTGACATGAGCAACTTCAAGTCACAGGCCCACACCGCCGGCATCGCCACCTACTTCCGCGAATACCTGCGCATGGTTCTGAAAGACTGGTGCAGCAAAAACCCAAAAAACGACGGCACCTGCTACGATCTCTATTGTGACGGCCTCAAGATTTACACCACCATCGACTCGCGTATGCAGCAACATGCGGAAGCCGCTGTGAAAGAGCACGTCTGCGACTACCTCCAGCCCTTGTTCTTCAACCACATCAAAGGAGCCAAAAACGCACCATTCGTCAATATCAGCGATGAGCAGACGCACAGAATCCTCTGGCGCGCCGTGAAACAGTCGGACCGTTATGCGCAGATGAAGGATGCCGGCAAATCCGATGCCGAAATCGAAGCCGCCTTCAACAAAAAGGTCAAAATGACCGTTTACAACTACAAAGGGATGATAGACACGGTGATGACTCCGATGGACTCCATACGTTACTACAAATCATTCCTGCAGTGCGGTCTGATGTGTGTGGAAGCGGCCTCCGGTCACGTGAAGGCATACGTTGGCGGCACCAACTACGAATATTTCCAGTTCGACCACGTGAAACTCTCCAAACGGCAGGTCGGATCCACCTTCAAACCCTACGTCTATACCGTGGCCATGCAAAGCGGCGACTTCGACCCGTGCACCATGGTGCCCAACGTGCCTGTAACCATTGAAACGCCAGGCGGTTCCTGGACACCGCACAACTCCGGCGGTTACAAGGAAGGGCAGATGATGCCGCTCCGCGAAGCGTTGGCTCACTCCCTCAACCAGGTTTCGGCTTACCTCATGAAACGCTACGGCCCCAATGCCGTCATCGATCTGGTGCGCAACATGGGCATGACCTCCGACATTCCCGCCGTGCCATCCATCTGCCTGGGAGCCTGCGAGTTGACACTGTACGAGCAAGTCGGTGCCATCAACTGTTTCCCCAACCAGGGCGTCTATGTGGAGCCGGTCTTCATCACACACATCTGCGACAAAGAGGGCAACGTCATATACACAAAAGTGCCTAAGACCAATGAAGCCATGGACCAGATCACCGCATTCAAGACGGTGCGTCTGATGCAAGGCGTGGTCGATTACGGTACCGGCGGCCGCCTGCGCAGCCAATACGGCATCTCCTTCCCGCTGGCGGGCAAAACAGGCACCACCGACAACCAGTCCGACGGCTGGTTCGTGGGCTACACCCCGCTGCTGACCTGCGGCGTGTGGGTAGGCTGCGAAGACCGTGCGGCGCACTTCCGCAGCACCGCGCTTGGACAAGGTGCGCGAACCGCCATGCCCGTGTTCGGACTCTTCATGAGCAAGGTCTATGCCGACCCGAAACTGCCCTATCTGTCGGTTGTCACTGGCGAGAACAGAGGCTCGAAGTCGGGCTACAGCTTCACCATCCCGAGTGCCTACATCGGCGACCCGTCGGGCTGCAACGAGACCAAGAGGGATTCCGTCATGCACCTGGATTTCGATTAGGCTCACAAGCCCCGCCATAGAGGTGCAAAAATTGCGTCTCCGCAGATGATACATCTATTCTAAAAAAATACTATATTTGCACGGTTTTTTTACTATGGCGAAGAAGACTTGTAATATATTATTAATCATATTGTTAGCCTTCGCGGTGGATGTTTGTGCGGCAGACTTCCGCTGTGCGGTTGACACTATTGTACCCGAAACGCAGGCGAAGACGGACACTGTCAAGCCTGAGCCGCAGACACAAAAAAGCACCGAGAAACCGGGCAAGAAAAAGAAAAACGTCAGCCGCACGACCAAACGGGTGACCTTTGAAAGTTTCGACCAACATTACGCCCGCGCCCTGAAATACTACAACAACCGCCAATGGCTGTCTGCCGCAGGATTGTTTGAGGAGCTCTACCCGCTCGCGTTAGGCACACCCCGCGCCGACACCATCCTCTTCCTCTTCGCCCACTCGTACTACATGAACGGCGACTACAACATGGCCGCTTTCCATTTCCGTGACTATGTGCGCCGCTACCCGAACTCCGACCGCGCCGAGGACGCCTTCTACTATTGCATCTCCGCTGTTTACAAAACCAGTCCAGAATACTATCTGGACCAGTCCAACACAACTTATGCCATCGAGCAAATCAACGCCTATCTCCAAGCCTATCCCGACAACAAACACATCGAAGAATGTAATGAGATGCTGGACGACCTGCGGTTGAAACTTGCCCGGAAGGATCTCGAAGTGATGAAACTCTATTACAACACCGACCACTACGAAGCCTGCCAGATCTCCGCCAAAAACTTCTTTAACAAGTATTCCTACTCCCCACTGATGCCTGAAGCGGTCTATTATCTGGTCCTGAACAATTACGAATACGCAAAAAGAAGCACCGAACGGAAAAAACAGGAACGCCTCAAGGCTTGTCTGGAAGCTTGCGAGAAAATGAGCATCAACTTCCCTGATTCAAAATACATCAAAGAAACGGAAAAGATTGCTCAGGACGTGACCAGACAATTAGAAAAATACGCAAAAAAATCAACAAATTAATCATCATAATGAAAGCTTTAGAGTACAAAAAATTAAAAATCGACCTTTTTGCCAAGACGAAGGATATTCGCCAATACGACAAGCAGACGGGCAACTTCTACAAAAGCATCGTGATCATGTCGAAACGCGCCGACCAGATTGCCGCGGAACTGAAACAGGAGTTCCAGGAAAACTCACATCTCTCCGCACCGCAAGACCGTTCCGGAGAAGAGATCTATGAGAACCGTGAGCAAATCGAACTCTCCAAACTCTACGAACAGCTCCCAAAACCCACCCAATTGGCTCTTTACGAATTTGAAAACGACCAGATTTATTTCAAAGATTCCAACGACCAATAATCAGAGACCATGGGCAAGCACATTGTCATCGGCATTTCCGGCGGCATAGCGGCCTACAAGACCCTGACGCTGATACGGCTGTTCAAAAAGAGCGGCTATGACGTTCGTGTCACCGCCACTCGTAATGCGTTGCAATTTGTCACCCCATTGACCATTGAGACCCTGTCGGAGAACAGGCTATATACTGACATGTTCGACACCAACCGCACACTGGAAGTCGAACACATCAGCATGGCAGAGTGGGCCGACGCCCTTGTAGTGGCACCGGCCACCGCCAATATCATCGCCAAATTCGCACACGGCATCGCCGACGACGCGCTCTCCACCCTCTTCCTGGCCGTCAAAAAAGACGTGTTCATCGCCCCTGCCATGAACACCAACATGTACGAGAACAAGGCTGTCCAGCAAAACATCGACATCCTGCGGGAACGCGGTTGCATTATCCTCGCCCCGAACGAAGGCTTTCTCGCCTGCGGCACCACCGGAAGCGGACGCATGCAGGAGCCGGAAGAGATTTTCGAAACGGTGGACGAGCATTTCTCCGAAGACCGCACCCTGCAAGGCAAGAAGGTGATGATTACCGCAGGCCCGACCTATGAGCCCATCGACCCCGTGCGATTCATCGGGAACCATTCCTCCGGCCTTATGGGGTTCTGTCTCGCAGAGGCCGCCGCCCGCAAAGGCGCGGAAGTCTCCCTTGTGACCGGGCCCTCCAACTGCATCGCCCGACACCGCAATATCACACGCTACGACGTGAAAACAGCCGAAGAAATGTATCAGCAATGCATGAAACTTGTTGACAGTCAAGACATCTTCATCATGTCTGCCGCCGTCGCCGACTACACGCCCGCACATGTTGCGCCCGAAAAAATCAAAAAGGATTTCGCACAACTCTCTGTGGAACTGGTTAAAACAAAAGACATTCTGGCTTCCATCGGAAAAATAAAACGCGACAACCAACTGCTGATCGGCTTCGCTTTGGAAACGGAAAATGAAACCGAGAACGCCAAGAAAAAGCTGCACAATAAAAACGCAGACCTCATCGTTCTCAATTCGCTGCGAACGGAAGGCGCCGGATTCCGCACCGCCACCAACAAAGTCACCATTTTCAGCAAAGACGGACGCGAATTCGCCAGCGAACTGAAAAGCAAACAGGAAATAGCTACGGAAATCCTTCAAACAGCACAATTGTATATTCACCAATAACGCCAACTATGAAACGTTTATTCGGATTATTTCTCCTTTTGGCCATCTCCATAAGCGCATTGAAAGCACAGGATTTCCAATGCTCGATATCCCTTAACACCACCCAGATTTCAAGTTCGGGGAACCAACAGCGATTCAACGAAATGCGCCAAAAGCTGTACACCTTTGTCCATGATCGGAAATGGTGCCAATACAACCTGAAACAAAATGAACGCATAGAGTGCTCTATGTCCATAAACCTCACCAAAGCATCCGGTGACGAATATGAAGGCACTATGAACCTGGTGTTGCAGCGTCCCGTTTATAAGGCAAGCTACAAAACCACCCTGATGAGCTTTCAGGACAAAAAGATAAAATTCCGTTACGCGGACGGAGACCCCCTGGAGTATGATGAGAACTCCACCCTTTCGGAGCTGACCTCCATCATCGCCTTTTACCTGAACTTGTTCATCGGCGTTGAACTGGACTCCTTCTCCCCCAATGGTGGCTCCGCATATTTCACCAAATGCCAAAACACAGCCAACCTGAATGCGAGAGATGTGGGCTGGAGCGTGGCCGAAAGCGGACAGAACAACCGCTATTGGATTGCCGAAAACTTCAACAACGGCACATACAGCAAACTGCATGACTTTTTCTACCAGTATCACCGTATGGGGCTGGACGTGATGTATGAGTCACCCGATGCGGGACGCGCAGTCGTCCTCGAAAGCCTGAAACTGCTGCAACAGGTCAATGCACAGAAATCAAACCTCGCGGTTGTTCGCATCATCCTGAACACCAAGAAAGAAGAAATCATCAACATCTTCAAGGAAGGTATGCCGTCGGAGAAGACACAGGTCATCAATATCATGAAACAGATTGACCCCACCAACTCCTCCGCATACGACGCCATCAACTCCGCATCCACCACTTCACCCAAAATGTAGCGATGCTAACTTCCTTACAGATAGAGAACTATGCGATTATCAGATCCCTGAAAATTCCGTTTCAAGAAGGACTGACTGCCATTACTGGTGAGACCGGCGCCGGCAAGTCCATTCTTATGGGAGCGCTCTCGCTGATTCTCGGCAACCGCGCCGACACCGACGTGCTGTTTGACAAATCCCGGAAATGTATCGTGGAAGCCGCCTTTGACATCCGCGGCTTGAATCTCCAACCCTGGTTCAACCAATTCGACCTGGATTACCAAGAGGAGACCCTCATCCGCCGTGAAATCAACGAACACGGCAAATCCCGCGCCTTCATCAACGACACGCCAGTTAACCTGGCCACCATGAAGACCATTGCCTCCCTTTTGGTGGACATCCACTCCCAACACCAAACTCTGATGCTGCAAAACGCCAGCTTCCGACTGCAACTGATCGACCAGTTCGCCCAAAACCAACAGCTCGTGTCCGACTACAAGCAGGCTCTGCAACAATGGCGAACCAAGAAAAATGACCTGGACACACTGAAACAGAAGTGCGAACAAGCCGCTCTGAAATACGATTATAACACGTTCACCATCGGCGAATTGGAAAAAGCGGCCATCCAACCCGACGAGCAGTCGCTTATCGAACAACGGATTAAAGAATTGTCACACGCCGAAAGTATCAAGTCGCACCTTTACAATGCCGTCATGTTGCTCTCCGAGCAGGAAGGAGACAATATCTTATATATGTTGAAGTCGGTGCAAAACGACTGCCATGCCTTGGAAAATCTTGGCGACGAGTACGATTCTTTCCGGCAACGGGTTGACAATCTGCTCGCCGAAACACAAGACCTGTCATACGAAATATCCAGAAAAAACGACAATATTGAAATCAACCCTGAAATGCTGGAACAGCTAAACAACCGGCTGGACCTGCTTTTCTCGCTCCAAAACAAATATCACGCACAAAACAACGAAGAACTCCTGGCGTTGTTGGAAACCTTGCGTAATGAGGTGGATGCCTATTCCGACGACCGCGGACAGCTTTCCGAGATGGAACAAGAAACTGTCCTGTTGGAAAAGAAAGTTTGGGAACTGGCCAAAAACGTGACTGCTTCCCGCAAAAAGGCTATTCCTGCTTTGGTGAATGCGATGGAAGAGCGACTGCGGAAACTCGGCATGTCAGAAAGCAAATTTCGCGTTGACCTGCAAGAAACCGACGAGCTGCGTGAAACCGGCTCCGACTTGGTCACTTTCCTTTTCTCGGCCAACGCCGGCATCGCCCCCGCCGACATGTCCAAAATCGCGTCCGGCGGCGAGATGTCGCGCATCATGCTCTGTCTCAAGTCCATCATCACAGATTCCATGTATCTGCCCACTATAATTTTTGACGAGATAGACACCGGTATCTCAGGAGAGACAGCATCCAAGGTAGGACAGATGATGCAACAGCTGTCACAAAAACACCAAGTCATCGCCATCACCCATCTTCCCCAGATCGCCGCACGCGGCCGTCAACACTATCTGGTTTACAAACAAGTGCTGGACAATCAGACCTATACCAACATCAAAACGCTCAACATGCAGGAACGCGAACAGATGCTTGCCACTATGATGAGCGGCGAGAACCGTACCGAAACGGCTGTCGCCACCGCCCGCGAACTGCTCAAATCAAGTCAAAAACAATAAATTTCCTATTTATCATGAAAAAAACACTCCTGATCCTCACCGCAATACTCCTTTGCACTACTATGCAAGCCCAAAGACGTTCCTCTCCGTCCGACAGGAAATTCATCTACATGACCTCTATTGGCTATGCAACCGGGGCCGGGCAACTCACTATGGAGCAGCAAACAGTCAAAAACCGGAACTTTGACATTTCCGTCAACCAGTTGTTAGGATACCAGTTCAACCCTTACTTCCAATTGGGTTTGGGTGCCGGATTTGACTTTTGGAAGCACACCGCCTTCATCCCCATATACTTGAACGTCACCGTGAATTTCACGAAAACCAAATTCGTACCTGTGTTTTATGCCAATATGGGGTACAGTTTCAAATGGTACGTCTCTTCCGTCCCCGAAAAGATGGACAGGGTGATTCATGGCACGATACCGGGACCGATGGGAGAGGCCGGCATCGGTTTGCGCATCAACCTCAACGAGAAACTCTCTCTCCTCATCGCCGCCTGCTATAAAAACCAATATACGGACATCCGCTACTCCATCCTGCCACCCGATGAACAGGACTTCTCCGCCTACTTCACCAACAGTGAAAAAAAAGTACTCTACCATTTCGCCGGTGTCAGACTGGGAATCCAATATTAGCCATTGGCTTCTAATTTTCACCAATCACTATTCACCAATCACTATTCACCAATCACTATTCACCAATCACTATTCACCAATCACTATTCACCAATCACTATTCACCAATCACTATTCACCAATCACTATTCACAGATCACTATTCACCAAAATGAAAGAAACAACATACACCGCCGCTTTCGAGGAACTGAAGGAAATTGTAGATCAGTTAGAGAATGACAGCATCAGCGTGGATGAGCTGGCTGAAAAGATGAAACGCGCCACCGAACTAATGAAGATCTGCAAGGACAAACTGACCAAAACGGAAGAGGAGATTAACAAAACCATTTCCGAGCTGTCATAGATGTCCACTTTCGAACTCATATCCCCTGAAATAGAGGCTTATTGTGAGGCCCACACCACCGAAGAAACGGATTTACTCTATCGGCTGAACCGTCAGACCCATCTGCAAACCATTAACCCCAGAATGGCTTCCGGGCAATTACAAGGACAGTTCTTGTCTTTGATCTCCAATATGATACGACCAAGACGAATTTTGGAGATCGGCACATTCACCGGCTATTCCGCATTGTGTCTGGCCACGGGACTGGCATCCGACGGCATCCTGCACACCATTGAAATCAACGAAGAATACGAAGACCGCATACGCTCCTACTTTACTGAAAGTCCTTATAACCAGCTTATTCATCTCCACATCGGTGACGCCAGAACCATCGTCCCCTCGCTGAACGAACAATGGGACCTTGTGTTCATTGATGCAGAAAAAACCGACTACCAAGAATACTACGAAATCGTGTTCCCGCAAGTCAGAAAAAATGGTTTTATACTGATTGACAACACGTTATGGAACAGCAAGGTGATACATGAGATACAACACAACGACAAAGACACCCAAGCCATATTAGCCTTCAACGACGAGGTTCAGCAAGACGGGCGCGTGCGCAACCTGCTGCTGCCTTTCCGTGACGGCATCATGATAATAGAGAAACTGACATGATGAGAATAGACATATTGACCCTTTTCCCCGAAATGTTCCCCGGTGTTTTTGGAAGCTCCATTTTGAAACGAGCGGTTCAGAACCAATACATCGAACTCCACACGCATGACATCCGGGATTATACTTTCGACAAACACCGCCGCGCCGACGACTATCCGTTCGGGGGTGGTGCCGGCATGGTGATGATGGTCGAGCCCATCGCCCGGTGCATTGAACAACTGCAGAGCGAACGGGAGTATGACGGCATTTTCCTGATGGCACCCGACGGCACCACCTTCAACCAGCAGAAAGCCAACGAGATGTCGCTGTTACGCAACATCATCCTGCTGTGCGGGCACTACAAAGGCGTTGACGAGCGGGTGCGGGAACTGTACATCACCGAAGACCTCAGCATCGGCGACTACGTGCTTTCCGGCGGCGAGCTGGCGGCCATGGTCATCACCGATGCCATCGCGCGCGTGATCCCCGGTGTCATCAGCGACGGCGCCTCCGCCCTCTCCGACTCCTTCCAAGACAATCTGCTCTCTGCCCCCGTCTATACACGCCCTGCCGATTTCCGCGGCCACCGAGTGCCCGATGTGCTCCTCTCCGGCAACCAGAAACTGATTGACGAGTGGCGCATGAACCAACAATTGTCAAGAACCCAACAACGACGACCGGATCTTTTGAGCCATGAATAAACTCTCCGCATATTGGTCCTCGCTACGCACTCCTGATGTCTATTTCAACATCAGCTATGCTGTTATGATGCTCATGATGGTGCTCCTTCCTTTCACGGTTTACTTTATGTGGCCCATCGGCGTGACCCTGCTGGTTCTCTGGATATGCCAATGGAACTGGCGTGAAAAGTGGGAGAACTTCAAGCAAAACGACGGCATCCCTTACGGATTTTTTCTGCTTGGTATATGCCTTATACCGCTGTTAGGGTTCATCAATTCCGAAAACATGCCTATTGCCTGGCGCACCTTTGAATGTCACCTCTGGTTTTTCATCACCCCGCTGGTTTTCCTCACCACCTCCCCTAAACTTTGGACCAAGAGACATTTCGACACTCTTTTGATCTTGTTCTCGACAAGCGTGACTTTACTTATCCTCTTTTTCATTTTTCGGGGAATTCACAGAACCTTCGAAACAGGAGAGATAATATACCTATTCAATAACTTATTCTGTTCTAAATGGCATCATGCATACGTCGCCTTACACGTCACTTTTGTTTATATTCTTATCTTCCATTACTTGATCAATAACAGCCCCTACATACCGGCAAAAAGGAAAATACTACTCTATATAACCTCATTTATCCTAATAACAGGTATTTTCTTCTTATATTCCAGAGCCGGAATTCTTATCTTTTTGCTCATCCATCTGCTATGGTGCGTTTATGCCATCTACAGAAAACCCTCACGCTGGAAACCTATCTTTGGAATCTCCTTCGTTGTTTTTGCTTTTTTTTTCGTTATGATTACCAATTCTCCAATCAACCGGTTTACAGAATACACTATGAACATACAGAAAAAAAATGACGACACAACCGACCCAAGGCTTATCATTTGGCAAGCGGCTTTGGAAGGAATTGAAGAGAATCTTCCTTGGGGCGTGGGTACCGGTGATGGAAACGATATTATTGTTGAAAAATACCACGAAAATGGCCATTGGGGTAACTCGAACCACTCCTACAACGCGCACAACCAATTCCTCTCCGCCCTTCTTACCAACGGCATCCCCGGTCTCATTATTTTACTTCTCTATTTCTACGCCCCTTTAGGCCTGGCAATCAAACATCGTGATATGCTACTCCTTTCAATATTCCTGCTGATGACCCTTAACTGCTTGGTGGAATGCATGTTCGACCGACGCGCCGGAGTTGATTTCTTCGCTGTTATGATCCCGCTACTGGTGCTGAGATGCAAAGCCGATCAATGAACAATGAACAATGAACAATGTACAATGTATAATGTACAATCCCCAATTATCAATTATCAATTATCAACTATCAATTCACTAATCACTATTCACTATTCACAATTCACCAATGACAAAAAAGACCCTTACCCTTCTTCTGCTGTTATTTAGTATTACCAACCTTTTTGCACAAGAAAAGGAAACGTATCTTTACGCTGAGAAGGACACCTCGAAACTATATCTCGACGTTTACGTTCCAAAAGTGCAAAATGAGCAGCAAGCTTGCTTGTTTTTCGTCTTCGGGGGCGGCTTCGTGGGCGGGAAACGCGACGACAACCAAGTGCAAAAGATCAAGGAGTATTATACGGACAAAGGCTATGTGGTCGTTGCCATTGACTACCGGCTGGGGATGCGCGGCCAGTCGAACTATTCGGCACTGATCGCCTTGAAGAAGTTCGAGGCGGCCATCTACATGGCTGCCGAAGACCTTATCTCCGCACTGGATTACACCCTGAAGAACCTGACAGACACGAAGGAATACAAAATCAACCCGAAGAACATCCTTGTGATGGGCAGCAGCGCGGGTGCCATCACCGCCCTGCAGGCCGACTATGCACTTTGCAACGGCTACTTGAACAGCAACATCCTGCCTGCCGATTTCCGTCTGGCCGGGGTCATCTCATACGCCGGGGCAATCTTCTCCACGCATGGGAAGCCCAAATACAAGAACCACACTCCCGCCCCCACTTTGCTCTGCCACGGCACGGAAGACCGTTTGGTGAATTACAAGAAAACGCAGATCGCCAACATCGGCTTTTTCGGCTCCGACGCCATCGCCAAACAGTTCAAGAAAAACGGATACAGCTATCACATCCGCCGCTATCCCGGACTCGGGCACCAAGTGGCCGGCCTTTACAACGACGAATTCGCATTCATCGACCAATTCATTTCCGAACAGGTCTTCGCTGACACTCACATACAAATTGACGAAACCTATTACAACGCAGACATCGAACCCCAATGGATGAACCTGCGTGTCCGCGACCTTAAGAAAGTGGGACAATAAAACTTTGGCTATTGGCTGTTAGCTGTTGGCTGTTAAATTGTTTCTATGCCAAAAGCTAAGAGCCAAAAGCTAAGAGCTAAAAGCCAAAAGCCAGACTTACCTCACCAGCGTCACCGTGCCCGGATATTCCATCTCCTCACCGTTGAGATTGACCAACCTGATTTTATAGACATACACCCCTTCGGGGCACATCTGTCCGTGTTTGTTGCGACCATCCCAGTAATCGTACGGGTTTTTCGTGGAGAATATCAACAAGCCTGAGCGGTCGAAAATCTGCATGGAATAGTTATCGGGATCGACACCTTCGCCCTGCGGGGCAAACCTTTCGTTCAATCCATCGCCATCCGGGGTGAAAGCATTGGGGATATAGAAGAAGTAGGGGACTTTGACCGACACTCTTGCCTTGACAGAATCCACGCAGCCGAACGTATCTATAGCCGTCATCGTGATGGTGTAGAAGCCGGAGCGCGTGTAATCGTGTGTGGGTTCGTTCAAATCCTGAATAATGTTGACGTTGGAGAAGGCATCCCCGAAATTCCATATCAATTGGGGATAGTCATCGGAGGTGTTCGTACACTGCACCGAACCAATTCCGTTTTCCACGAAGATTTCCGTAGGATAGGCGGTGAATGAGGGCTGGGGCAATGGCATCACCACCACGGTGAACGTGTCACTGACATCGCAGTCACCAACCATAGTGGCTGTTGCCACATAATCCGTGGTGATTTGGGGAGAAACTGTAATGACGGTATCTTTATCATTGAAGATTGTGTTATCCGCAACGGTACTCCATTTGAACTTGTTGGTGTCAGGATGCGTAGCCTCGAGGGTATAGGACTTTCCGAGACAGATGGAATCCGTATCCGAAACGGAATTCCTGCCCGTGATGGTAGGCATCACCAACTCAGTGATGGCCACCTTCACCGAATCGCGCCGCGTGCAGCTGTTCTCAAACTTCACTGTCACGTAATAGGTGGCGGTATCTATGCCGACAGGTGCGCACACCGTGTCAATGGCAAAGGTGTCCTTCTTGCTTGAGCTCCACGTGTA